>ENA-ORXT01000958-ORXT01000958.1-marine-metagenome-genome-assembly--contig:-NODE-958-length-41394-cov-4.940000_pt1 | contig 41394 bp, 36 predicted proteins | sample MGYA00237868_ERZ511482 | MGnify/ENA metagenome assembly ERZ511482 | reverse complement strand
TTCGTACTGCCTGATGGCATGGTGGGCGACAAGCTAGGTGCAGCAATCGGTGCTGATCTTGACGGTTCATTCGGTCAAGCGCCAGGTACTGATAGTGCCGGTGCAGCAATGTTCGTTAAAATGGCTAAAGGTTTTGACGGAACGGCGCCTTTCACAAAAGAGACTTACGATGCAGCAGCGCTAATTATGTTAGCAATGCAGGCAGCGGGTAGTACTGAAGCTAAGGACTACAAGAGCAAGATCATGAGCGTTGCTAATGCACCGGGCGTTAAAATTCAGCCGGGTGAGTTAGGTAAAGCAATCAAGATCTTAGCCGACGGTGGTGAGATTGACTACGTTGGTGGATCTAACGTTGAGCTAATCGGCGCGGGTGAGAGTGCGGGTAACTACCGTGAGATCGAAGTTAAAGGCAAGAAGATGACAACTGTTCGTTACCGTTAATTGAAAGAACTGTTGTAATAAGAATGGCCCTTCCTTAGGGCCATTCGCGTATTTGGGGCAATGCTAGATGATCAAGATTGAAAACCTGAGCAAAAAGTTTGGTGGCTTTTATGCTGTCAACGGCTCATCCTTTGAAATACCCACGGGAAGTATTACCGGTTTAATCGGGCCCAATGGTGCAGGTAAAACCACGCTGTTTAATGTTATTGCAGGACTATTCCCACCCACAGATGGCAAGGTTTACCTTGATGGGAAAGACATTACAGGGCTTCCTCCTCACGAATTGTTCAAAATGGGTCTGTTACGCACGTTTCAGATTGCCCATGAGTTTTCATCGATGACGGTGCGCGAAAATCTCATGATGGTACCGGGTGATCAGGCAGGCGAGAGCTTGATGAGTGCATGGTTCCATGGGAAAAAGGTACGGACCGAAGAGGCGATCATTCAAAAGAAAGCCGACGAGGTGATCGACTTTCTACAGATTAGTCATTTAACGACTGAAAAAGCAGGCAACCTATCGGGAGGGCAAAAAAAGCTGTTAGAGCTTGGCCGCACCATGATGGTTGATGCAAAAATTGTATTTCTCGATGAGGTGGGTGCAGGAGTAAACCGTACGCTGCTTAACACTATTGGTGATGCCATTATCCGCCTCAATAAAGAGCGCGGTTATACCTTTTGCATGATTGAGCACGATATGGACTTTATTGGCCGCCTTTGTGACCCTGTCATTTGTATGGCAGAAGGCGCAGTATTGGCAGAAGGCTCAATCGAAGACATTAAAGCGAATGAGCAAGTGATTGAGGCTTACCTCGGAACAGGGTTGAAAAACAAGGTGGTTAAAGCATGACGTTTTTAACAGCTGAGAATATGACCGGGGGTTATGGTAGCGGTGCAGATATTCTGCATGACTGCACGCTGACTGCCGAAAAAGGGGAAATCGCTGTCATTGTTGGGCCAAATGGCGCCGGTAAATCGACCGCGATGAAAGCCGTGTTTGGCATGCTAAATATTCACACGGGCAGTGTGACATTAGATGGCGAAGACATTACCGCACTATCGCCACAAGCGCGTGTAGCAAAAGGCATGGCCTTTGTTCCGCAAACCAGCAATGTTTTCCCAACCATGAGTGTTGAGGAAAATTTAGAAATGGGCGCTTTTTTACGAGAAGACGACATCCAAGAGACGATGGAGCAGGTGTATACCCTATTCCCAATTCTTAAAGATAAGCGTCGTCAAAACGCCGGTGAATTATCCGGTGGTCAACGTCAGCAGGTCGCGGTAGGGCGTGCACTCATGACACAACCAAAACTGTTAATGCTCGATGAGCCAACGGCAGGTGTTTCACCGATCGTAATGGATGAACTATTTGACCGCATTATTGAGGTTGCTCGCTCGGGGATCTCTATTTTGATGGTGGAGCAAAATGCACGTCAGGCATTGAACATCGCTGACAAAGGGTATGTGCTGGTACAAGGGCGCAATCGATACACCGACACGGGAGAAGCTTTGCTAGCTAATCCAGAAGTGCGCAAAAGCTTTTTGGGAGGTTGACCGTGGAAGGCATAGAATGGCTAAACGCACTCGCTGTATTTTCAAACTTTGTTTTAGTACCAGCATTAACCTATGGAAGCCAACTAGCGCTAGGCGCGCTGGGTGTGACGCTGATTTACGGTGTACTACGCTTCTCTAACTTTGCGCATGGTGACACCATGGCATTTGGAACCATGGCTGTTATCTTGGTTACTTGGCTACTACAGTCATGGGGCATAAGCTTCGGACCCTTACCCACCGCCTTACTGGCGCTACCTTTTGGTATTATTGCCTGCATCGGCTTTGTGCTGATGAGCGACAAATTTGTCTATCGCTTCTATCGTAAGAAAAAAGCGGCTCCCGTTATTTTCATGATTGCCTCGATGGGTCTTATGTTCGTGATGAACGGTGTGGTTCGCTTCATTGTTGGGCCGGATGACATTCAGTTTAGAGACGGTGAGCGTTTCATTATTAAGGCGCGTGAATTCAAGCAGATGTTTGGGCTTGACGAGGGGGTAGCGATTAAAGTGACTCAAGGGCTTACGGTAGTTATCGCGATTGTCGTGGTCATTGCTTTGTTCTGGTTCTTGAACCGCACCCGCACGGGTAAGTCGATGCGCGCGTTTTCAGACAATGAAGACTTAGCACTGCTGTCAGGTATCAACCCAGACAAAGTGGTGATGGTGACGTGGATGATCACGGCAGCACTAGCGACTATCGCCGGTACCTTGTACGGATTGGACAAGAGCTTTAAAGCCTTTACTTACTTTATGTTGCTGCTGCCAATCTTTGCCGCGGCCATTGTTGGAGGGTTGGGGAATCCGCTAGGCGCAATCGCAGGAGGCTATCTCATCGCATTTTCCGAGATTATGGTGACATACGCTTACAAAAAAGTTGCAGGCTACTTGGTGCCAGGTGACGGATGGGAGGCGGAAGGCTTAATGCAGTTGCTGTCGACGAACTATAAGTTTGCGGTGAGCTTTGGGATATTACTACTGGTGCTGTTGTTTAGGCCCACCGGTATCTTTAAGGGGAAATCAGTATGAGTTGGATGAGAAATGTCATCTGTTTTGCCATCATGGCATTAATGATACTGGGTGTGGGTTACTTCCAAAGCTGGAACGTCGCTTGGGGAATCCTTAACCTTTGTTTGATATCAGCCATCATGGCGCTGGGTGTGAATATTCAGTGGGGTTACGCTGGGTTATTGAATGTTGGAATCATGGGTTTTGCCGCTTTAGGTGGTGTGGCTGCGTTATTGGTTTCTGTAGAGCCAGTGCCTGAAGCATGGGCTGCGGGTGGTTGGGGCACAGTTATCTCGCTGCTAATTGGTGCGGCAACCGTTGTTTTAGCGATGTATATCTACAAACGTTTGCCCAAAAGCTTCATGCGTGGGCTGCTAATGTTTGCGGTGTGTGTTGGTGGTTTCATACTGATGCGCTCGATCTTTGATCCTGCAACAGCCGCTATTGAGAAGGTTAACCCTGCATCAACGGGTTACCTTGGTGGTCTTGGGTTACCGATTATTCTTGCTTGGCCTGTGGGTGGGTTGTTAGCCGCTGGTGCTGCGTGGATTGTCGGTAAGATTACCTTAGGTTTACGTTCTGACTATCTAGCGATCGCAACGCTCGGTATTTCTGAGATTATCGTTGCTATCTTAAAGCACGAAGACTGGCTAACGCGCGGTGTTAAAAACGTGAGTGGTTTACCACGTCCTGTGCCTTATGAAATCGATTTGCAGCAAGCGGATTGGTTCTTAGAAATGACGGCTAAGTACGGCCTAGATGCAACGACATTCTCAAGTATCTTTATCAAGATTTGCTATGCCGGTTTGTTTGCCGTGGTACTGCTGATCCTGATCTGGTTCTCAGAAAAAGCACTGAACTCACCTTGGGGCCGCATGATGCGCGCTATCCGAGATAACGAAGTGTCTGCTAACGCGATGGGTAAAGATGTTAAAGCCCGTCACCTACAGGTGTTTATCTTAGGTTCTGCTGTCGTGGGTATTGCAGGTGCGATGCTAACGACACTGGATGGTCAAATGACACCAACGTCTTATCAACCACTTCGCTTTACTTTCCTGATTTGGGTCATGGTGATCGTGGGAGGTTCCGGTAATAACTGGGGTGCGGTGCTCGGTGGATTTGTAGTGTGGTTCTTCTGGGTCGAAGCTGAGCCGCTGGGCCATTGGTTAATGACAGCACTAACCTCGGGTATGGCAGAAGACAGTGGCTTGAGAGCTCACTTGCTAGAGTCGGCAGCGCATATGAGGCTGATGACGATGGGGATAATATTGCTTCTGGTGATGCGATTTAGTCCGCGGGGTATATTGCCAGAGAAATAGCGTTCTCTCTTTTTACCTGAAATAAAAAAGCACCCAGTCTTAACCGGCTGGGTGCTTTTTTGGTCAGTTCAAATCAGTTTAGTTGGCAGAGCAGGTGCTCGTTCCACTAACGCTTCCCGCAGGAAAAATATTGAGTGTATCGTTGGGCCCACAGAGAATGCTTCCTGTTACCGTCCCATAAATATTAATGGTATTAGTACCGCCTCCTGAGCTTCGTATATCACCGGTTAGGGTATAGTTTTTATGGACGGTTATTGTGTTGTTGCCTGCTTTATTTTCAACAATACTGCCCGTCATTTCTTTGGTAAAGCTCTGACTGTTGATCTTGCCAAGAGTAATCGTATTGGTGCCTCCGCCAATATCGTATAAATTGCCGTTCATATTACCGTCTAATTGTATCGCGTCATTGCCTACATTTTGCAGCACGACATCATCTAAAAGCGTACTGGTTTCGGTGAGGTGGATATTGTTGCTTCCACCGCCGGCCACGTGAATGCCCCGAGCAAAAATGCTCCCTTCGACAAGAATGGTATTATTACCACCCGCTAAGTCAAAGATTCCACCCGTAACTAGTCCACCCTTTTTGATTCGAATAATATCGTCGCCACCGCCGGTATCTTCTATTTTTCCGCCAACGGTGCCATAAATATTGACCGTGTCATTACCGCCGCCCGATAGCTTTATATTAAAGTCGACTCGACCAGATGGATATACTTCAATCGTATCGTTTCCACCTTCACCCGCCGCTGCCATATCATCGATAATATCGCCTCTTACACGGCCCGTTTTGGTCACGATGATGGTGTCGTTACCTCCCGCACCGCCGACATTATCACCGACGATATTACCTAATAGCTGGGTCGCACCTCTAATTATAAAGGTATCGTCACCGCCATTTCCATTAGGAGCGACATCCCCGTGGATGTGTTTAACGATAGCGCCATTTCGAATGACGATCGTATCATTGCCTCCATTGCCATTGTCGACGTTATCACCTTGGACATCGCCTCCAACCTTGCCGGAAATATCCAGTATGTCATCTCCACCATCGCCTGAAGCCATGTCACCGGACAAATCGCCGTCTATTACGCCTCTTGCGCCGATACCGATAGAATCATTGCCTCCATTGCCCGCTGAAACGCCATCTAAGTACACAGAGCCTGAAACATGTGCGCCGATAAACATTTTGTCATCGCCGCCGTTTTCTACTGACAAATCACCGTATACATTGCCAGCGACCGTAGCACCGGGCCACAAAACAATTGTGTCATTGCCGCCTGTTCCGCCTGTACCGCTTACATAAGCAGGTATCACTGGTGCTCCCGGCGGTGTTTCAGGTGGGGTATCGTCACTGTCGTCTGGTGCGGGCTTGGTTTCATCACCCGCCACATAACCGCCTACCGTAGCGGTTTCAAATATGTAAATTGTGTCGTTCCCTGCATTTTTAGTGACCGAGTCACCAACGACATTTTTTTCAACAATGCCTCGAATGACAATATAATCATCGCCCCCATCGCCAATGGCCGCATCACCCGAGACGTTACCGCTTCCTTCCACTGCGTCGATCTCAACTTTGCCATTCGTATTTATTCTGATGAAGTCATCGCCACCGTCTTTGAACGTCGCATCTCCAAGTACGCTGGTTGCAACGCCATAAATATTAATCGAATCATTGCCACCGTCTAACAAGGACTGGTCGCCTAAGACTTCTTTGACTTTTCCTAATGGAAGAATGCTAATGTCATCTGCACCGCCCATTCCAGACACATTATCGCCAAGAATATCTCCAATTATCTCTCCGGCAATCAAGATATAGTCATCGCCCCCGTTAGCCACAGCCGTTTCACTACCTGACAGATCGCCTTCAACGTTACCGCTGACCATAGCGCCACTTTCAATAGTAATTTCATCGTCTCCCCCGTTTCCTATGGTCCCGTCACCGACGATTATTGGAAAGTAAGGTGTGCCGCTAACAACGGCCGTTCCGGTCAAGCGTATCTTGTCATTGCCGCCTGCTTGAGTGCTATCTTGCGCCTCATAATCACCATAAACACCGCTCTTATCAAATGAGTCGGAAGTGATTGAACCGCTTACAGTAATGGTATCATTGCCTATCAACGCATAGATGGAGCTTACGCTAGCGCTGCAAGAAATAGTGTCGTTGCCGATCGTACCCACTACATGCCCAAACGAGTCGGGTGTGCAGGTGTTGGCATAGCTGGTGTTAAGTAGTAGTGCAGTCGCGATGCAAAAAGGAAGTTTCTTCATAGTTTAGATGCCTTTAGATTTAATTACGGCGTGGTTTGCGCGCGCTTATAAATTAATATTAATTGTGAATATATTTTAACATTAGTCTAGGGAGTCTTTTGTGATCTATTATTGCGCTAACTATTACTACTTTATTTTAAAATGAGACTTATTGTTCGGCTTTTTATAGATCTGAGATTTAATTGTAAGATAAGTCTCGCATTTTATAGTTTTTCTAATCAGCGGCATTGTAAAAAATGAATACACATCCTTCATTCACTTTTCCTGAAATACTTAAGGCGTTTACAGGGGCTGATTTATCCGTTGATAATCTCAATCTTACAGGCGAGGAGTATCTGCCTTCATGGTATAAAGTTACCGATTTAGCGGCTGAATCAATCGCTGTTGCGGGGCTTCTACTTCAGCAGCGTGCTGGTGTATTCGATCAACAGCTGCACGTTGATCGACGCTTAGCATCGCTATGGTTTGACACCTCTATACGCCCGATAAATTGGACAGTCCCACCCGCGTGGGACAGTATCGCGGGTAATTATCAAGCAAAAGACGGGTGGGTCAGGTTACACACGAATGCACCGCTGCATAAGCGCGCGGCTCTTGACGTATTAGGTTGTGATGATGACCGTGAAGCCGTTGCGCTTAGTGTTAAACAATGGATTGCAAATGATTTGTCAGAAGCGGTTATTGCGGCAGGTGGCTGCGCTACTGTTATGCAAACATCCGAGCAATGGCGTGCTCACCCACAAGGTAAGGCGGTTGCTGCTGAGCCGTTAATTCATTGGGACTTGCATCATCAAGACGTGGTTGATTCAGATTCATTCGTTATTAGTTCAGCAATTATTAACCCAACCCGACCGCTTGAAGGCATTAAGGTGCTGGACCTGACTCGTATATTGGCAGGGCCCATTGGCACACGGTTTTTAGCAGCCTACGGTGCTAATGTACTGCGTATCGACCCGCCGGGTTGGGATGAGCCTAGCACCGCCCCTGAGGTGACGTTGGGCAAGCGCTGTGCAGGGTTGAATCTGCAGTTAGCTGAAGACAAACAAGCGCTTGAGCAGCGTTTAAAAGAGGCCGACATATTGGTGCATGGTTATAGGCCTGGAGCGTTAGCAGGGCTAGGCTATGACGCTGCCACACTGCGGGCAATTAATCCTCGCCTGATTGATGTCTCTTTGTGTGCCTATGGCTGGACGGGGCCTTGGGCACATCGCCGTGGCTTTGACAGTATCGTTCAAATGAGCTGCGGGATTGCAGCTTATGGCATGCAGCAAGCGGGGTCGGCGCAGCCGGTTTCGCTGCCGGTGCAAGCACTTGATCATGCAACGGGCTACCTCATCGCGGCGGCGGCAATCCACGCATTAAATTGTCGGGAGAGTCGGGGGGAGATTTATTCTGCACGGCTATCACTGGCTAAAACCGCTGACGTGTTGATGACGCAAACGAGCGACCCTGCAACAGCCCAATTTGCAAATGAGACTGAGCAAGATATTGATCCGTTAATTGAAGCAACCGCGTGGGGCGATGTCAGACGGGTTCGTTTTCCATTGTCTGTTAAAAGGGTGCCTGCTAAATGGAACTTTCCAGCCAGTCGCCTGCACTCGGCCTTGCCTTCATTTTAAACGATTTATATAAACGCCTTATGTAAACAGAGGCTTCGATCTGAACTAAGCCTCGGTCATAAACAGGTTTTCGAACAAAGCCTTGAGCAAACTGTAATGAGTCCAACTATCTAACTATTACGAAATGCTCAGGGCCTTTTGCAAACAGCTTAACCGTCAAAAGATACTTGCTGATCCGGATCGTTACTAGGGCTAACCACCACCGTGCCAGACATTTTGTCGTGCCAGCCTTGTTTGCGCTTGTCCCAGCCTATCCAAAAGAAGCCTAAACACAGGGGAATAGAAGAAATGATATAGCCTAGGTAGCGGCCAATAAACTGCAGTTTAGACGGATGACCACCTGTTTTAGCATCGACTATTTTGGCTTTAAAAATCATCTTTCCAGGTGTGGTGCCTTTAATAATCCAAAAGCCTAAAATTAACGCGATCGGTAGAATATATATAACAACCATCATAGCAATGCTGGGTGATTCTGACTCCATTGCCATCTGATCTAAGCCACCACCCCCTACCATTAGGAAAAATATCGGTAATACAATGATCATTATTAATAGGCTGTCGATAATGTAGGCGCCGGTACGTGCCCAGAAGCCGACATACTTTAATGCTTCGATGTTGTGACGCGGCTGTAGTTCTGCGTTTGGTGCCTGATATGGATTATCCATGGGTTCTCCTGTTGTTTATTTTATAATTATAGTGCAATTAAATTGTATCTATGATGTGTAAATTTACAACAATTCAATGCGTTCTTTTGTTAATTACTAAAAAATCATTCATTAAAGGTTTAGTCAGAAGCTGTTAGCGTTGAGTTATTCAACAGTATTAGGGGATACTTCAATGAAACAACAACTACTGATCCTGTCTGTCATTTTTATCATCACCGTTGACGTGGCGATTGCACTTTACGCGATGCACTAATTTGACAATATAAAAGCGCTGTTGGGGTGCAATTACGCCGGTAACGGGTGTTAAGATAGCGCTTTTATTTATTTGGATGTGGGCTATGGATCACCTTTCCCGTTCACTACTCAACACCTACACCGCTCAACCGCTAGATCGTGCTGCGCATGGACGTAAAGATCCAGATTGGCTGACGGCTCAGGCAGCGAACACACAATCTCAATACTTAGTCCTTGACGGCCATAGTGTAGTGACGGTCGATAGAGCCCCCTTTATTTTATCGCATCCACAGTTTCAAACACTAAACAACCCTGAACTCGCCTCGCTGTTAGGCATTCACAAAACTGACGGTGTGCCGTTTTTCGCTATTAATATCACTGAGCCTAAGAGCACTTTAGCTAATCTTTTAGATGGTTTGGCTAAGCCCTCCGTTATTGAAAGTCTATCGCTGCGTGAAATAACCCGCGCGATAGACCCTGAGATAGCGTCGACGTATTCTTATGCAATGTTGCTAAACCATTGGCATATCACCACCCGTTTTTGCACACGCTGCGGCGCGGCGTTGGAGAAAAAAGAGGGCGGCAGCATTCAACGGTGCACTCATCAGGACTGTGGGCATATTGAGTTTCCACGCATTAATCCGGCAGTTATAATGCGCGTAACCAAGGGAAATAAAATACTTCTGGCACGCCAAGCCAGCTGGCCGCCATACAAATACTCAGTACTAGCAGGATTTGTTGAAGTGGGCGAAACGCTTGAGCATGCCGTTGAGCGCGAAGTGATGGAGGAGGTCAATATCCCTGTCGAGAATATAAATTATCACTCCTCGCAGCCATGGCCTTTTCCGAATTCGTTTATGCTAGGTTACACTGCTGAGGCACGCTCAGACGCATTTGAGTTAGCGCAGGATGATATTGAGCACGCACTGTGGCTCACCGCAGAAGAAATGCAAATAAAGATGAAGGACGGCACCGTGTTGCCACCGCCTGATTTATCGATTTCTTATCGCTTGATTAATGATTGGTTTCAGTCAGAAACAGGCATGTCACTCAACGAATGTAGATAGCGTGGTCAACCACGCAAGGTCACAGTATGGAATTGCTAGTATTTGATTTAGACGGCACTTTGCTGAATGATCAGCAACAAATCACCGAGTACACCAGTGAAACGTTAAAGCGACTTCAGGCCAATGATATTCCCTACACGCTTGCGACGGGGCGCACCATACATGCGGCGCAGTACTGCATCACTGGAAACGACTTTCCACTGCTGCATGCCTATAACAATGGTGTGTCGATTTGGAACCCAACTTCAAGTGAGTACTTACACCACAATCACCTGAGTCCCAATGAAATAGAGGTGGTGCTATCGGCGTTTGCACTCCAGCCCATCACGCCCTTTATTTATACGGTAGAGCCTGACGGCAGTCACGCGGTGTATCACGCCTCACCTGAAACGGATGTATGTCGAAAATATATCGATAAGTTCGTTAACAAAATTGGTATTCCTAGAAAGCCACTGCAAACACTGCATCCTGGCGCTAAAATAACCAATATCAACGCCTTGGGTTTAGATCATGAAGTTGCGGCCATTTGTGAGCAGGTTAAGGCGGAGTCACACCTAGTGGTTTACACGGGAGGTGATATGTACAAGCAGGGATATCATTGGTTAGATATCCACCACGTAGACGCCAACAAAGGCGGTGCGGTCACTATGTTAAAAGCTGAATTAGGCTTTGATAAGGTGATCTGCTTTGGTGATAGTGACAATGACACCAGTATGTTTGAAATTGCTGATGAGGCCTATGCGACAGCCAATGCCTTGGACGAGGTCAAAGTGCTAGCCACTGAAATTATTGGGCATCATAATGAAGACGGTGTTGCCAAGTTTTTAAGAAAGCATTATTCGCTGTAATTTGTTGGCGTTTTACTAAGCGCTGCTGAGTTTATAAGTCAACCCCCCATTTAGTAATGTAACCCATTGATTAGTCTTGCTCTTTAGGAATGTGTGAATGAACCAAGTGATTATCGACTCGTGGTATTTTTTTAAAAATAATGCCAAAGAACTCTGTGTATTTATGCTTCCCGTCTTTGTGCTAGGCATGATAACGGGTGTTATTGGCAGTATTAACCCTGAAAGCGGCATGCTGAGCGTGCTGAGCATTGTTCAGGTGATGATCGGTCCGCTGTTTACCGGTGGTTTACTATTACTGATTGCCAATATCTCCAAAGGCCAATACCCACCCCACAAAGAAATGCTCACCCAAGCGCTGCCGTTTTGGATGACTATCTTTATGGTCTCGATGCTAACGGGTTTAGCCATTGGCTTAGGGTTTGTTTTAATGATTATCCCTGGTATCTGGCTGCTTTTGCGTCTATTTTTAGCCCCGCTTTATGTGGTGTTTCAAAATAAACCCGTGTTCGAGGCGATAAGCGAAAGCTTTAAAGACTCTAAAGATCATCTGTTGCCGTTTTTTCAAATATTGATCCCCTTTATTGTGCTGGGTGTTGTATTTCTGATGCTGGTCACTGGTCAAGGCAGAGAAGGCTCTAATATCCTTTTGACTACGTTGATTAACGTGGTGACAACATTTGGGTTTATCTTTGCCAGCGTTGTCCAATTTCGCATGTACACCGTTTACGTAGAAAACCAAGCCATTGAAGAGCAGGGTGACGAGGATTGAGTTGAGCGTTGTCTCTAGTGCCGCCGTGCTTGCTAGTGAGGTCTCGGCGGCTTATAGGCAAAAAATACTAACCTAATTTTTGGCTAAAAAACCACCCGACTGACGCTCCCACAGTTTGGCATATAAGCCGTTTTGCTCAAGCAATGCCTCATGAGTACCTTGTTCAATGATGCGTCCCTGATCCATGACAATTAAACGATCCATCGCCGCGATCGTTGATAAGCGGTGCGCAATAGCAATCACCGTTTTACTTTGCATGAGCTGCTCTAATTGGCTTTGAATCGCCTGCTCAACCTCAGAGTCCAATGCGGAAGTGGCTTCATCTAATACCAATATCGGTGCATCTTTTAAAATCACTCGTGCAATAGCGATGCGCTGCCTCTGGCCGCCGGATAACTTAACACCTCGCTCTCCAACTAATGCGTCGTAACCACGATTGCCCCGTGGGTCAACAAGCTGTGGCAAAAACTGATCAACCTCTGCAAGCCTCGCGGCGCGCATGACCTCCTCTTCGCTCGCCTCTGGTTTGCCATAGCGAATGTTATCTCTAACCGAGCGATGTAGCAGTGAGGTGTCTTGTGTGACCATCGCGATGTGAGAGCGCAAACTTTGTTGGGTGCACTGTGCGATATCTTGGCCATCGATAAGAATACGGCCCGAATCCAAGTCATAAAACCGCAGCAGCAGATTAACCAGTGTCGACTTTCCTGCCCCAGAACGCCCCACTAAACCCACCTTCTCGCCGGGTTTCATTTTAAGTTGGAATGCTTTGATGACATGGTTATCATCGTTGTAGTGAAAGCTCACTTTTTCAAACTCAATCACACCATCGGTTAATACCAACGGTTGCGCGTCGGTTTTATCTAGTATGTCATTGGGTTTGGAGATGGTTGCAATGCCATTCTCGACGGTTCCAATTTGCTCAAATAACGAAGTAATCGTGCGCAGTATCCAGCCAGACATCTGATTGACACGCATAATTAAGGCATTGGCAATCGCGATAGTGCCTACACTGACCTCACCGAGCTGCCAGAGATGAATCGAAAATGCGGCGGTCCCAACGACTAAAAACGTGTTTAGTATCGTCAAGGTGATAGTCATATTGAAAATCGCATCCAGCAAATCACGAAAAGTGCGGGTATGACGACGCAAAAATCCGCCGGCAAAGGCATCTTCCTGATCGGTTGTTGCAAACAATTTGACAGATTGAATATTGGTGTAACCGTCAACCACTTGTCCTAGCAGTTGCGAGTTAGCCTCTGACAGAGCGGCAGAGCGGCTTCGTACTGAGGGCACTTGCACAATGATGACCAAAACGTAACCGATAATCCAAATGAAAAGCGGCACTAGCAGTCGCCAGTCCATATCAACAAACAGCCACGTGATACCAATGAGGTAGACGATCAGCAGCCAAATCCCGTCAATAGCGCTCATCACCGCTTCACGGGCAGAATTGCCAGTTTGCATGACTTTTTGTGAGATACGCCCTGCAAAGTCATTTTGAAAATACGACAGGCTTTGGCGTAAAACATAGCGGTGGTTGTGCCAGCGAATTCGATTGCCCAACCCAACCACCAGCGAGAACATGATCAAGCCGCGTGAGGCTAATAGTGAAATAGGGCGGATGATAATAGCGACCACTAACATCCAAATTAGCGCGGTTTTGTGATCTTCATAAAAGGTCGCCGTACTGCCTGCGCCCATCCAGTCCACAATGTCACCAAGGTAGACGTAAAGCATCAGCTCTGAGACGGTTGCTATCCCTGAGGTCACTAACAGCGCGACCAAAAACCAGCGAATCGGCTTTAGGTAGTACTTGAAAAACGCAGCAGCGTTATCCGGTGGGCGACTGGTATCGTCAATCCCCATCGGGTCGATAAACTGGGAGAAGAATTTTTTAAACATGGGTTATTTTTACACTTTAGCTAGTCGATGGCTATTGGCATTACTTTTGATTTAAACACTAACGAATTTTAGCGAGCCGCTCAGCGTTTTGAGCACAAGCACTTATTGGGTAGTCTTGCTTAAGATCTAATCTAAGTGATGTCTCATTGAACATATAAGTTTGGCTTATGTTTAAAAAATATGCTATTTTTCAGGGTGATATATAAAAATAATAGAAAGGAATATGCAGGTGAGGTATAGAGTAGAAACCAAAAGTGGCAAAATTTACAAGGCCCAAGACGTTGAGTTAGCCTTCGGATTTCTGACCATGAAATTCTGGAACGGCGAAGTGCGTCTACCTGCAGGCGAAATTTTATCGATAAAGAAAACCTATTTGGCAAAAAGTAAAGCGCCTCCAGAAAAGAGCCCTGAGAACACCTCCGGCGGCCTAGTTATTCCGGTATTTTTGTTTATTTTGGTGTTCTTATTTTCACTACCGGTCTTGCTTTCTGCTGTTACCTAACGTTCGCCACGTCGCCACAGCCAAGGCGGTATTGGGCTTCTATCTCGCCACAGCCCAACACTAGCGCTTTGTGCTTTATCTTGGGCATTTGAATAGCTCGCTCTATCAAGTGCTGACTGCTCGCTTTGATAGTGTTTGTAGTGCCAGCCTAGTCCTGCCGATATCAATTTAAGATTAATATCTTCACCGTTTATTTGTACGATACCCACGAGCCGTTGGTACTTATCCCGTTTGTGCCAGCTCACACAAACCTGTTTTTTAAAAACATGCTTGGCTAGATATTGACGGGCGACCTTGCCGTACGGTTGCAACCTTTCTGGTGCGTCAATGCCGGCTAGGCGTATTTTGTGCCGTATATTTTCTTGGTCTAGCACAGTAATGCTGTCGCCATCGGTTACGCGAACCACTTTACCTTCCAAATTGCAGGTCAGTGCATCGTTAGGCTTTGTTAGGCGGTTATAATAGTGCCAACCAACCGCAAACAAAGACAACACGATGATAAGTAAGGCGTAGTTAAAAAACTGCTTCATGGCTTAGCGGTCGTTTTTGAGCGGATAGTGATATTGGCCAGAGCCAAACCAATCGCCACTAACAGTACGCCAACGAGGTGAAAGTTTTCTAAGGTTTCACCTAGCACCAAGACAGCAATCGTAATGCCAAAGACGGGGATGAGGTGAAGAAACTGCCCCGTGTGATTGGCTCCAATGCGCGAGGTGGCATTGTTCCAAAACAAGAAAGCCAACAAAGAGGCAAAGATTGAAACGTAAGCGATTCCTGAAAGCGATGTACTAGAAAAAGGCATCGGTCGCCCGCTAAGTGTTTCGGCTAAGTAAAATGGAAAAATCATCACAATCCCCATCAGCATGGAGTAGCCTAAAAACGGTAAGCCTTTCAGTGCATCCGGTAATTTACGCAGTAGAGCCGTATAAATGGCCCAGCTACAGGCGGCGGCTAACATCCATAAATCGCCTGTTTTAAAATCTAGATTGGCTAATACCGAGAAGTCACCCCGGATTAGTATCACGCCAGCGCCAGTCAATGAGACCAGCACGCCAGCCCATTGCTGTGCACCGGTTTTATTTGCCCAAAATATGGTTGAAATCAGGAGAATTAAGATGGGGCAGGTTGACTGGATCATAGCCACATTAATGGCCGTGGTCGTTTGTAACGCGAGGTATACCAAGCTGTTAAACGCGGCGACTCCAAATAGTGAAAGCACTAAGACTAATTTGATGTGCTGCTTTAATGCAGGCCATTGCTGCTTCATCGGGCCATATGCAAAGGGCAATAAAATAACAAATGCGACAGTCCATCGCCAAAATGACAGCCCCAACGGTGGCACGGCTTCGGCAATAGCTCGACCCACGTTAAAATTACCCGCCCAAAACAGCGTGGTCAGCGCTAATAGCCAGTAAGGTGAGACCTTGTTTAAAATACCTGTGCTCATGAGGTGCTGACGGTAGTTTTGCGATTTGACATGGCTAATGCGTGTGTTGAAAGATCAGGTGCGAATAGTAACGCCATCAAATACTGAAAGCGACGCTTGTTAGAGATAAGGCATACAAACAGAGTCACAATAATGGAAGCGAAATGGCTTAAATAAAGCGACTCTTTACAGATAAATGTCTTAAACTATTGGTATTTGTTGCGTAAGATTATCAATCTATTTTATACACCTGCTACGTAGCCATTAACACGATCACTATAAATGGACGAATCATACACATGAAAAATATTCGGTTGACCTTATTAGCCACAGTCACTGCGTTAACTGTTCTGTTTGTTTCAGCTTGCGCGATCAACCCCGCAGAACAAATTAACGGTATGCTGGTAAATGACCACTTTACGGTCAAAACGGTGCAGTATGGAAAGCTTGCGAGGCAGTCGATGGATGTCTACCGACCAAAAGTGGATCAAGGAAAGCCGACCGTTGTGTTTGTTTACGGTGGCGCATGGCGCTCAGGAACAAAAAACGATTATAAGTTTATTGGGCATGCGCTAACTCAGCTTGGCCATGCGGTAATTATTCCGGACTACCAACTTTTCCCTGCGGTAAAATTCCCTGTGTTTATTGAAGATGTGGCCAAAGCGATTAAACAGGCGGAACTGCGCTCAAGCAGCTTAATCGGCCGTAACTTAGATGAAATTGTGCTGATGGGTCACTCTGCAGGTGGCCATACCGCTGCATTGTTATACACCGACACCAGCTATCTAAAACGTAATCGAGTTGCCGCTGAGGTGGTTGGCATGATTGGTCTGGCAGGGCCTTATGATCTAACTCTTGAGTACACTGAAATTGTGGGGGTGTTTGACGGGGCAGGAAAGCGTTCTCAGCCAATTGACTACATTAAGCCGGGACTAGCGCCTACCTTATTGCTTTCAGGGGCTAACGATACCCGCGTATTGCCGTATCACTCAAAAACTTTCTCTGAAGAGTTAGCCATTAACGGGGTGGACGTGCGCACGCGTTACTACCCGAACACCAACCACGTGATGGTGCTAGGTTCTATCGCTCAGCCGCTACGTCATATCAACAAAAGCTACAGCGATATTGCGACATTTTTACAGATGATCTCCAATCGAAGTCAGGCTTTGCGCGAGGGAAGTGATTTCTAATACGCGGTATACTACCTGCCTAACCCCCTAAAAATAGACAGACAAAAGGAATGTGTCATGAAGAAATTGGTTACCCCATTGAGCAAAGCCATTACGTTAGCCCTGTTAATGACCTCAACTGCAAGTTTTGCAGACGGTACTGCTGAGAACACTCAGCTAAAGCTGCGCCTAATGGAGACGACCGATATCCATATGAATCTGGTGAATTACAACTATTTTACTGGAAAAGTCAGCGAGAAGATTGGCCTGTCAAAAGCAGCAACGCTGATTAAAGCGGCGCGCGCAGAGGTCACTAACAGCCTGCTAGTTGATAACGGCGACCTGCTACAAGGAAGCCCGATGGGCGACTACATGGCGCGAACAGGTCTTAAAGAGGGACAAGTTCACCCTGCGTATAAAGCCATGAACCCATTGGGGTATGTAGTGGGTAACATTGGAAATCATGAGTTTAACTATGGTTTAGACTTTCTAAAAAAGTCATTAGCGGGCTCTGAATTTCCGTACATCAGCGCCAATGTGTTCATTGACGATGGCGATAATGACCCAACTAATGATAAGCCTGCTTACAAGTCCTACCTCATTAGCGAGCAAACGTTAAAAACGGCGGATGGCAAAGAGCACACGCTAAAAGTTGGCTTTATCGGCTTTGTTCCACCGCAAATTATGAACTGGGACAAAGCTAATTTGACCGGTAAAGTCATTAGTAAAGACATCATCAAAATGGCTGAAAAATATGTCCCTCAGATGAAGGCTGAAGGGGCTGACTTGGTGGTTGCAATCCCTCACTCTGGTTTAGATGTGGGCGATGCTAAAGCCATGCAAGAAAACGCCACCTATCACCTGTCAAAAGTTGACGGCATAGACGCGATCTTGTTTGGTCACGCCCACAGCTTGTTTCCCGGCGGTAAAGCTTATAACGGGTTTGAAGCGCAAGGCGTTGACAATGTGAAAGGGAGTCTTAACGGTATTCCTGCGGTAATGCCAGGTTTTTGGGCGAACCATATCGGTTTAATCGATTTGGACTTGACCTATACGGGTGGCAAATGGACGGTGACTGACTTTAAAACGGAGCTGCGCTCAGTGGCTGAGGTGAAGTCTGATGAAGCGGTAGCGGCATCGGTTGCGGCAGAGCACGACGCTACCAATGAGTGGGTGAGCAAGCCATTTGCTAAGATTGCCGCACCGGTTAATAGTTTTTTTGCATTGGCGCAAGATGACCCATCGATTCAAATCGTCAGTGACGCACAAATCTGGTACGGCAAGCAGTTGATTGAAGGGACAGAGTTTGATGGTTTGTCAGTGCTTTCTGCCGCAGCCCCGTTCCGAGCGGGTCGTCAGGGTTCGGCAGATTTTACTAACGTGCCAGCCGGTGACATCGCGTATCGCAACGTGGCGGATATGTACATCTACCCCAATACATTACAGATTTTAAAGCTCACGGGTGCACAGGTACGTGAATGGTTGGAGATGTCAGCGGGTCAGTTTAATCAGATCGATGCCGCTAGCACCGAGCCTCAAGCGCTGATTAATGCAGATTTCCCAAGTTATAATTTTGACGTTATCGATGGGGTGACGTACCAAATTGACCTAACTGAAGCGGCTAAGTACAACAAAGATGGTTCGGTGGCAAACGCTAAAGCCAATCGTATTGTTGATTTGAAGTTCGATGGTAAAGCGATTGATGAGAAGCAGTCATTTTTAGTGGTCTCTAACAACTATCGCGCTTCAGGTGGTGGTAACTTCCCAAGCGTTAACGGTGAAAATGTTGCGATTAAAGCACCCAATGAAAACCGTCAGGTCGTGGCAGATTATATCACTGAGCAGGCCAACGCTAATGTTGAAGGGTTTGATCCTTCAGCAGATGGTAACTGGGGTTTTAAGGCGATTAATGACACGGTGATTGTGAATTTGAGGTCTTCACCATTACCTGAAGCGGCTGAGTTTGCTAAGGGGTTGACGCAGTTGAAAGCAACAGGGACAACGGATGCTGATGGGTTTGCTATCTATCTGTTGGATTTGTCTAAGTAAGAATAGTGGGTTTATTTTTGCTGGGTGAGCAAGCCTGAGGCATTAGAGGCTATATTTGTTAAGTTATATGAAATTGATGTAACTTAGTGAATATGCCTCACTTGAAAAAGTTAGGAGAAAGGTTTAGTTGTACCTAATGTTGCACAGGTTTTGCTTTCCAGTTAAACTTGTCTTATTAACTGTACAACTAATGAGGTTGTCTATGCGTGTTGTATCCTTCACAGAAGCTCGAAACGGGCTCAAATCAGTTTTAGACAATGTAGTTAACGATGTTGACTACACTGTCATTACGCGTCGAGATAGCGAAGATGCCGTAGTAATGTCACTAGATCACTACAATAGTCTGATGGAAACGGTTCATTTGTTGAAGTCACCCGCCAATGCTGCCCACCTGTCAAAGTCGATTGAGCAGTACCGTTCAGGAAAAACAACGGAGCGAAATATTCTCGATGACTAGGGCGCTTGCGTGGACTGACGAGTCTTGGGGGGACTACATTTACTGGCAGGGACAAGACAAAAAGACGATAAAGCGAATTAATAAACTAATTACTGATACGAAACGGTCACCGTTTGAAGGCATTGGCAAGCCGGAAGCGTTAAAAGAAAACCTATCTGGGTTTTGGTCTCGACGCATCGACGAGACGAATCGATTAGTTTACGCGGTCACCGACGAGCATCTAACTATCATTTCATGCCGTTATCATTACTAGCTAATGCTCTCGCTATGCAGGGTATGTTGATAGGCTACCAAACACTGTTTATTCATGTTTGATACGCTAGGTTGAATGAGGGCGGAGGTAAGGTATAAAAGCTTAGTAGTTCAGTTTTACTCACTACTAAGCCTTATGTCATTGACTCAATTGATATTAAGGCTTGGGCGCAAACGGCTCTAACACTTTAACATCCACCTTCTGAATACGAGCAAACCGCTCGGTACGGTCATCTACCACCGTCCAGTTATGGTGTGTCTTAGCCGTCATCTCTTTGCCGTTAGGTAAGATGCCATTCCAGTCAAAGTCCATCTCAACTTCGTAACGGTCATCACCTAGCGGTTTAAACGAGAAGTTACTAACCTTATGCGTGCTGGCTGAGATTTGAGACCCTGGCCCTGCAAGCCATTTGCTAAATCCTTCAAAATCGGTAATCGCACCACTAGAGAAATTTAAACTAAAGTTTTCAGCTAAAATCTCCTTCACAGGTTCAGCATTGCGCGAGGGGTCTTCGATAAGGGCTAACCAGTAATGAACTACGCTCCTTAGCCGGTTCTGCGCGTAGCGAGGAACGAAGGCTTCTGCTGTGCCCTCACTATTTTGCTCAATTTCGATATCGGTAAATTTTGGCAATACTGAGTCACTAGGGGTCAGTGACATTGTATAGCTCAGCTTGGCAGAGCGAACCGCGTCATCGTTTAGTAAACCTTGATTGAGGTAGGTAATGTCGGTGGTGAGCAGCATGCTGCCGTCATCATTAATTGTTACATTAGTCGACTTAACGTCGTGGGCATTTTTCCAAGTAGTAGGCAGTTGTTTAACTCGCGCAGCATATTGCTCATGACCCTTAGCCTCCCCTAAGCCAGACTTTACACGGATGTCTTTATCCAAAATATCTAACGCGTTGGCAATACCATATTTTGGCTCTTCGTAAAGCAAATACCAGCGGTGTAGCTGAGCAAGTGCCGCGTGCTGTTTGTAGCCGTTTTTAATTTCAGTGGTAGACATCATCTCAGCTCCTATGGCGATGGGAGTCACTAGCAAGGCTAGTAACGTAGGAAGGATAAGTCGTCGAAATTTTGAAGTTACCATGCTCTGTTACCATCATTTATAAACAATGGATTTAGTATAATGAGTAATTGCTCATTATACAATAAGCGTAGTTAGGCGTTAGCGATGCCCTGCCAAATCATATCGAAAGTCGCCTGCTTTGTTTGTGCACTAACCGCCTTACCGGTTGTATTCATCTTGCGGGCTAGATGAGAAATGGGGGCGACCAAAATGGCCTGTAAGGACTCATAAGGTGCATTTTTAAGGGTGCCATCGTCTATGGCATTAGTGATTATCGCTTTCATATCGCGCTCTGCATCCGCTAGCACAGGCTCTTTTTGTTCATCAAATAAGTTAGCGGCGGTGATGTATTCGGCAAAGGCATAAAAGTGCGGCTGATCCAGTGCATAGTTCAGCAGTGCAAACCATACCGTGCGAATGTTCTCAGCAGTAGAGGCTGTCTTATCAAAACAAGTCATCAATGCATTGCGCATATCTAACTTAATCTCGATATATATCTGACGAATCAGTGCGTCTTTAGTCGGGTAATAGAGATAAATTGTGCCTTGCGATAGATTGGCACGTTTAGCGATTCGAGCAATTGAAGCACCCGCTAAACCGCCCGCCACCACCTCTGCAATAGTGGCATCTCGAATCGCGATGCGCTTATTTTCATCTTTTGTTCTCATATTATTGGCACACTATTTCTCAAAAGCACGTTAACTTAGCCTCCTTAATATCCATCTTTTAGATAATACACGAAGAAGGCTAAGTTGATGCCAAAGAACTAAGCTTGAGTACAGGGTGTTTTTATGTGAGAAAGTGCTCTAATTATAACTTTTTCGCATTGCTGAGCACGATACGTTTTACTGTGCCATTATCCTGTTTGTGGTTTTTTGTTGTGTTCGCTCATTCAAAATAGATGGAGGAATGATGTCCCAGATACTGTGCCAATTTACCAACCTCACTCAGCAATTTGACCAGCGTACTTTGTTTGCAGCGCTTTCAGGGACGTTGTCGACAGGCCTTACAGGCTTAGTAGGGAGAAACGGACAGGGCAAGTCGGTATTACTCACGATATTATCTCATGCACAATTGCCTACTACTGGCAGCGTAAGTTGGTCAGCTGACTTTCACCGTTTAAATCAGCTGGAACGTTTGGCAGGTCCACGCCTAGCCGATGCATTGGGCATTGGTGATTTGTACGATTGTTTTCAACGCATTCAGTTAGGGGATATGCAAGCCGGCGATTTGGATCGGGTTGACGGCCTTTGGCACCTGCCTGCCGAATGGGAGCAGCTGTTAGCGTCCGCGGCGCTAAGTAATGACCTCTCGGCGCCAGTTGAACAACTTAGCGGTGGGGAACAAACACGCTTGGCCCTATGCCGTGCATTTTTGAATCGCACACCTTATTTGTTGCTAGATGAGCCGAGTAATCACCTCGATAGAGACGGGCGCGATTGGCTAATCGATCGGCTCACCAAGCACGCGGGCGGTGCGCTCATTGTGACTCACGACCGAGAACTGTTAGCCAAGGTTGACCGAATTCTTGAGCTGAGTGAGCAGGGGTTGACAGAGTATGGGGGGAATTATGATATTTATCAGAGTATCCGCAGCGCTCAGCTCAATGCAGTAGAACAGCAGCTGGCCCATTTAGAAAAAACTAAACGGCAACAGCTGAGTCTTCAGCAAGCTAGTCTAGAAAAATCTGCTCAGCGCAAAAAACAAGGTGAACAGCAGCGCCGCACCGGTTCGCAAAGTAAGCTATTAATGGATGCCAAGCAAAATCGAGCAGAAGGCAGTTTAGGGAAACTTAAGCAAGCACATCAGCAACGCAACAGCCAACTACAGACCGAACTAAAAACAGCGCAGGCCACAGTTGAGCAGCTTAAAGTGCAGGCGCTTTACACTTCAGCGCCGCCAAACCGCGGTGGCTTGCGTATTCATATTACAGAGCTTTGCTTGCCCTATGGCCATCAGGAGCCGATAAGTTTGACGGTGCAATCTGGTGAGCATTGGCATATCGGTGGCGGCAATGGGTCTGGTAAATCAACCTTACTAAAAATATTGGCGGGGCTAGAAAAGCCGCGCAGTGGCACGTGTGACGTTCACGGCAACTGCGTTTATCTAGATCAACACTTTAGTTTGCTTGACCCCGCACGCTCAGCGCTTGAAAATCTGCAAGATAGACATCCCGATCGCACTGAGTCTAGCTTACGGACAGAGCTTGCAGGTTTAAGGTTGATAGGCGATAAGGCGTTAACGCCTGTTGCGCATCTTAGTGGGGGCGAGCGCTTGAAAGTGGCGCTGATTGCCACATTGACCGAGAGTGAAACTCACACGCCAGATATACTATTGTTGGATGAGCCAGATAATCACCTTGATCTAGACTCAAAACAGCTATTGGAAAAAACCTTAGTAGCCTATACGGGCACTTTGTTGGTAGTCTCACATGATATTAGCTTTGTAGAGGCGTTAAACATACAACATCAGCTGTCGCTTCAATAGTTGTTAATGTCGTCAGCTGCTTGCTCTTCAAGCTCCACTAGCATTGCTTAAAATAGCAAAAAACAAAACTACTGGCATGCCTATGCTTAGATTACTTATTGTCGGCCAACTTGCTTGCCTGCTGAGTTTCCTGCTCACGCTTGGGTTGCACGCCGCTGAAAATAGCGCGCCTCCGGTGCTTGGCTGGAGTGACTACTCAATTCAGCTGAATAAGGCTGAAAGCCTTCTAGAAGCCAGTCTTAATAAACGTGAAAATCTCGGTAAGCTGATTGAGGAATCCCAGCCCATCATAAGGTACGCTGATTCCTGCATTCAAGAACAGAGCGCTAAGCTTGCGAAAGTCACCACATCCATCAGTAGCTTAGGCGATGCAGGCTCCAATAACGGCTTGGACGGCCCTCGAAAAAAACTTGAGAACGATAAGTCTGATACCGAAACAAATCTAGCTCAGTGCAGACTGCTCAAGCTAAAAGCGACTAACTTGCAAGAGCAGGCCTATAAAGCTATTCAAAAACTCTTACAGGAATATTTATTTGCTCAAGACTTATCAGGCGTTGCTCATGTATCTGTGCTTATTAATAAGCAGCAGAGTCTAAAGCAAGAGAGTATTGAGATAGGTCAGGCCCTCTCCAAATTACCGATCAATATACAGAATATTTATCTGGCCCTAAGCTACGGCAGCTTGGGGTTTTTAGTCGGATTGCTTTGGAGTTTTTATAGAAAACGACACGACACGCAACAGGCCCAAGGGCTGCTCAATACAAGTCCAGTGTTGGCGAGCATTTGGAACAGCACGCTACGGGTATCGCCGGTTCTGTTATTTTTTGGCATCGTTCGTTTGTGCTTTCTCTTTTCTCCACCCGGTGTACAGGCCATTGGCGACTTGACGAGCATACTGCTGGTGTTTGTCATAAGCTATGTGATTTTTCGGGCCTTGCTGCGCCCCCAAGCGGATCTTGATGGCTTTAAGCCTTTGCTATCTAATCCCACTAAAAAGCTATTTTTTTGGTGCAAATTACTATTACTCACCTTAATGATGACGTTAATCATTAAGGCGACGCGCTCGCCGGATGTCAGTCAGAGTAGCTTAAGTGGGCTGCTTATTGTCGTGTCAGGTACGCTTGCAAGTGTTGCGATGATGCGGGTATTTTGGCTGTTGCGTAAGCACCTTGAAGGTGTTCGATACTGGTATATCAATCTGGCGGGCATCACCTTATTACTGGTTGCCACCATTGCCCTTTGGCTCGGTTATATCAACTTTGCGACCCTGTTATTTCAAGGCGTTTTTGGTACGGCGTTTCTGCTGCTGACCAGTTGGCTATTAATTCGTATTCCTATTGAAGTGTTTGATAGCTTGGATGAAGGGAAGGGGGAATGGCAACAAAAACTACGCTACAAAATGGGGCTAACCACTCCTAAAATTGTACCAGGCCTCATCTGGTTGCGACTCACTCATATGCTGGTGGTTGGCGGGGTGTTTATTATTAGCCTGCTTAGCCTATGGGGGTTGCCTGAACAAAACCTCAAGCTAATGCTATCGAACATCACTGAAGGCTACAAAATTGGTGGTTTCACGCTAGAGCCACTGCGCATTCTCAGCGGTTTATTGGTACTGGCCGGGTTTATTTTGTTAACTCAGTTTGTAAAACGCAGCTTGTCATCTAACTGGCTTAGGCGGACCAATCTCAGCCGAGGTGCGGGTGAGGCGACGGTCACCATTACGGGTTATACCGGTGTTGCACTGGCGGCGCTTATCGGGCTTTCAGTGGCGGGGATTAATTTTGGCAATCTAGCCATCATTGCGGGTGCTTTATCGCTAGGTATTGGTTTTGGCTTACAAAACATTGTTAATAATTTTATCTCTGGTTTAATTTTGCTATTTGAACGGCCGATCCGTCGTGGCGACTGGATTAAGGTGGGCGTCGCTGAAGGGTACGTCAAAGATATTAGCATCCGCTCAACGGTGATCCAGACATTCGACCGCTCGGATATTATTGTGCCTAACTCGGAGCTCATCTCCAATCAGGTCACCAATATGATGCTCCATGACCAGTTTGGGCGGATCATCATTCCAATACGTATCGCCTACGGCGCCGATACTGAACAGGTAGTGCGCGTGCTTCAGCAGGTTGCGCAAAACCACCCCGCCATTGTGCGGGGTTACGACGATATGCCGATTCAGGCGCTGTTTCGTCGTTTTGGTGACAGTGCCATGCATTTTGAATTGCGCTGTCATATTAATGATGTTGAGTGGATACTCGTCATTACCAGTGAGCTCAATTTGGCCATTGATAAAGCATTTAGACAGGCTGGCATTCACATACCGTTCCCACAGCAAGTTATTAAAATCGACGAGGCTTAACCGGCTTCAAGGGGAATTAGCCATACCGCATCAAACAATGCTAGACTCCATTTTAAGCTCTCGGGGAGCCTTGAACGTTAAGGCTGAGATGTCATATTGACAGACCCGTAGAACCTGACCCGGTTAGTACCGGCGTAGGGAAGAGTTGCTGGTCACATCTGACAGCCTCCTTTCGTTCCTGCCCCGAGACTACCTTTTTAGACCCCCTAATTAAGGTATTTCACCATGAAAAAATTAAGCCTCTTGCTTTCAAGTTTGGCTCTGTGTGGCGCGGCGAGCGCGGCTGATTTGACGGTTTACACGTACGACTCATTTAATGCAGATTGGGGCCCCGGCCCAAAGCTTGAAGAAGCCTTTGAAGCACAATGCAAATGCGACATGGAATTTGTTGTGGTAGAAGATGGCGTGAGCATTTTGAATCGTTTGAAGATTGAAGGCGAGCGCAGCAAAGCGGACGTTATTTTAGGTATCGATGACTCTTTGTTAGAAATAGCGCGGCAAACGGACCTGATTGCAGAACACGAGCAATCGCTGGAAGGGTTGAGTGCAGAGCTTGCTTGGGAAGATAAGCAGTTCATCCCATATGACTTTGGTTACTTTGCCTTTGTTTATGACAGCAGCAAAATTAAAACGCCAGTTACGTCACTCAAAGAGCTAGTCGAATCCGATGCTAAAGTGCTCTACCAAGACCCTCGTACCAGCACGCCTGGCAACGGTTTAATGCTTTGGATGAAAAGCGTCTACGGGGACAACGCGGCAGAAGCATGGCAGCAGCTCGCTGGCAATACAGTCACTGTCACCAAGGGCTGGTCAGAGGCGTACAATATGTTTCTTAAAGGTGAGGCAGACTACGTGTTGAGCTACAACACATCGCCTGCGTATCATGTGATTGCTGAGGGAAAAAACCAGTACAAAGCGGCGTTATTTAGTGAGGGCCACGTTGCACAGGTTGAAGTCGCTGCCATGTTGAAAAGCAGCAAAAATCAAGCGCTGGCGAAGCAGTTCTTAAATTTTCTTATCTCAGAAGAAGCGCAAACAATCTTACCGGTAACGAACTGGATGAATCCGGTGCGTGAGGGGATTAAGCTGCCTGATGTGTTTGCCGGTTTGATTCAGCCGAAGCGTATTGGGTTTACACCGAGTGAAGTGGCTGAAAACCGCAAAGCGTGGATTAAAGAATGGCGCACTTCTGCGGCTAAGTAAGATGAAAAAAACTAAACTTATTAGGTTTAGATTTTTAAAGCCTGATGATTACTGACCTAATCATCAGGCTTTTTTGGTTTTGTTATGATAAAGACATACTTATTCCCTGTTCATATTTCTCGCCTAGGCACTCTTGTAATTAGTCAAACGGATATAGAAGTAAAAGAGGATGTGGATACGTTGGATGAATGGCTCAAGTCATAATTTCAGGCGCCAGTCCTTTTATTTGGTGGAACACTGGCGACAGTGGATTTTGTGATAAACTTCTACATCTTTCAAAAGATCGGGATAACAACAGCAATGAACCGACTGCTAAAGCTCCTTACTCTCAGCATCATAATGACTCTGGCGGCCTGTTCAAGCGGCCCTAGTACAATCCCCGCCACGACTAAACCCACTGCTGTTCCCCCGCCACCGCCCACCAAGCCGCAAAAACCCACAAGGCCACCGTTATTAAAAGAGCTAGTGGGTAAATACAGCCTATTTGCCGGTTCTGAAATCAGCTTTGGCATCAGTGAGCAGGGTGGCAAGTTATTTGTATCTACCTTAGGGCAAACCTCAGCGCTTCAAACGATCACGCCGACCCGCTTTAAACTGGCAGGCGGTCGCGAGGTTAATTTTGACTACTCCCGTGAGGGTAAATATGACCGGTTTAGAACGGTCTCAGACGGCAGAACCCAGCTGTTTATTCGCAATGAGTCACTGGCACGCGGTCGTCAAGGCGTGACTAATCAAGCCGTTTACACATGGCAGTTAATCAATGCACTAAACCCCGGCGGCTATACCTACTCTCGCTTTATGAGCCCATCGCGCGGTTTGGTTGACTACTCGGTCTATTTACCACTTAATTGGACGCGTGACAGCAAAAAAACTTATCCCGTGGTGTACTTTCTTCATGGCCAAACAGGATGGGAGCGTAGTTTTCCTGACAGCGTGCCGGCTAAACAGCTCAACCAATGGATGGCCAAGGGTTTTATCCCACCCATGGTGATTGTGTCGCTACGAACTGGCAGGTTAAACGGCAAAGATGAGGAGCAGTGGTCGTCAACGCGTAACGAGACGCTGTTAACTAGCGAAAGTAGCAATGAATTACGTGCCTTTGTGCGTGAGCAGTTCAGAGCGGGCATGAGCGCAAAAACAACCGCAATACACGGCCACTCTCGTGGCTCACGTGGTGCGATTCATTACGCGTTGAAGTACCCAACGCGCTTTTCTTCAGCAGTGGCCAATGCGTTTGTGAGTGACTATGCGCTAAAAGAGACGATGCAGATCGCCTCGGCAAATTTAGCGCAAATTAGAAGCAACGGCATTCCACTTCGCATCTCCATTGGGGATCGCGATGAGTTTGCTTTAAATATGGGCCGACGTGCATCACCGGTTATTCATCGGTTTTTAAATAATCTGCAGATACCTCATGACTATGAAGTGTTCCCTGGGGTCGATCATGGTTTTGTGAATATTTGGAATGCCCAGCAAAAAAATGGCTTACCTAACGGCTTAGCTGAACTGCAATTTCACGCAGGCGCCTGGGCTAAACCTTAAGTTGACAAAGCCTTATTGAGAGTTAGCGATGACATTAGACATAGGTTTGGATGGAAAAGCGCGCTGTTTTGGTGGGACGGTGGGTAAAGCGCTTTACGCTGATTATCATGATAATGAGTGGGGTGTGCCAAAGCATGATGACCAAGCGCTGTTTGAAATGATCCTTTTAGAAGGGGCTCAGGCAGGCCTTAGTTGGGAGACCATTTTAAATAAACGTGAAGGTTATCGGGCGGCGTTTCATGGTTTTGACCCCGTGAAAGTGGCGGCGATGACGGACGAAGACCTGCAGGTATGTTTGCAAAACCCGGCTATTGTGCGTAACAAATTAAAAGTCAACGCCGCTAGAAAAAACGCGATCGCCTTTTTAAACATTAAAGAAGAATTTGGCAGTTTTGATGCGTATTTATGGGCCTATGTCGACAATCAACCCATTATCAATCATTTTAGAAGAGAGGACGTGCCAGTTAGTACCGCCATCAGCGACGCGCTGTCTAAAGACCTAAAAAAGCGCGGAATGACCTTCGTTGGCCCCACCATTATGTATGCCTTTATGCAATCTGTCGGTATGGTGAATGACCATGCTGAGGGGTGTTGGTGCCGGGACCGTCTTTAACCCTCGAACCTTATCTAAAATGTCATCGCTATCCCAAACGCGTTCCCCCATTGCTTGATAAGCGACTCTGCCTTCTGGGTCAAGAATGAAGGTGGTTGGTAGGCCTGTAAGGTTCCAATTAGTTAGTTGCCCCGCGGTTTCATCACGCAAAATAGTCAGATTGATGGGCACCTTCTTGATATAGTCTGCAATGGTCTCTTTGCCTTCATTAATATTGACAAACAGCATCACGATATCATCGCCTTTGAGTTTCTCTCTTGCCCGATTAAAATAGGGGATTTCTTTACGACAAGGCGGGCACCACGTTGCCCAAAACGAAATAATAATGGGTTTACCTAGATAATCACTGAGTTCTCGTGGTTGGTCTTGCATGTCCGGCAGGCTAAACCTTGGCGCGACCGGCCGGTGTTTAAGCTCGATTAGTTCGGTACTGGTGGCCTCGGCCTGCGCATTAAGTAGCGGTGCTGCTGAAAATGACAAGGCGACAAGTAGGGTAAGTGTTCGGTTTAATAGATTCATAAGTGTCATTAGTACAGCAAAAGGCAGTGCTCTGGAATGACTATCGTTAGCAATCAATAACAGGCGCGACAGAGGGTTAAGTAAAAAGTCGACCACGGTTGCTGTAAAGCAATGGTGATTTACAAATATTAGTTTATTGTTAATACGCTGGCAGACAACTATGATCCACGTGTATTTTATAGCCGACGACAAGTCTTAACTGGCACCCGCAAAATAAACAGAGAGCACACATGAAAAACATACTGATCCCCGTGACAAATCACGCGGTACTAGGCACCACAGATGAAGCTAACGGCACCTATGCCCCTGAGCTTACTCACGCACTGAAAGTATTCTTGGATGAGGGTTATAGCTACACTATCGCCTCAATTAAAGGCGGTGAAGCGCCCATGTATGGCACCGACATGGAAGATGATGCGGTCAATAAAGAAATCTTAGCTAATGAAGAGTTTCAGAGTCGTATTAAAGATACCGTACCGGTTTCAGAAGTCACTATTGCAGATTACGACGCCGTATTCTACCCCGGCGGTTTTGGTTTGCTGTCAGACCTTGCAACCAATGAAGACTTTGCAACGTTAAGCGCGACTCATTATGAAAACGGTGGCTTTATCGCCGCGGTTTGTCACGGCCCTGCCGCGCTATTACCCATTACTTTAAGCAGTGGTGATAAGCTGTTAGCGAGTAAGTCGGTAACGGGCTTTACGCGTGAGGAAGAGATAGACTTTGGGACGATTGAGAAGATCCCGTTTTTACTAGAAGAGTCACTAACCCGAAACGCTGCACGTTATAACAAGCTTCAACCGTGGCAGGAATTTGTTATGGAAGATGAGCGCGTGATTACGGGTCAGAATCCCTCTAGCGCACAGGCTGTTGCAGCGTCACTGGTAAAACACCTGAGTGCTTAATGTAGTGTTTGCTTGATAGTGATACAGAAAAAATGCGCACTTAAAGTCAGTGCGCATTTTTTTAACTAAAAAGCCTGCGTGTGTATTCACAGGCTGAGCTTCTTAATTTAAGTGGCGTCTTCTAAAGACTCCAAGTAATGCTAGCGGCAGTAATAACAACAAACTTAAAGAGCCACCGCCACTGTTGCCACCGCCACTGCGGTGAGAGGCCCGAGGCTTACTAAACGCGGGCGTACTTGTATCAACGCGATGGTTTACAACAGGTGCCTGCGAACGTGTGGCTTTAGCTTGTGTTTCCTTGGCTCGGCGCTGCTTATTTTTACGCTCAATGCCTTGTGCAGCAAACTGCTCATCACGCATAACAATCATTGAGGTGTGGTCGGTGACCAAGCTGTTTTCAACGGCTAAATCGATAATGGCATTTTTGTAATCGCCCTCAGCACCTAAGTAATCAATTTTGTCCTGCAATGACTGGATTTTGGCATAAGCCCACAGTCTTTCAACTTCTGGGTATAGGGTTTCATTTTCAGGAAAGTCAAAACGTGAGCGATAGGTTTTAGCCTCGCCCGACACTTTACCTGTCAGTGTGACCGTCGCCTCGCCTGAACCCCAGTAGTGACCAAATACGACCAATTGCTCACCGCGGTATAGGCTGCTAATCTGCTGGGGTGTTAGGTCAGCTGTTTTAATACCTGAAATATTTAATGAAACATCGTGTAGCGCCTCGTGGCTCACTTTGCTGGTGAATTCCATTAACTTACCGGCGATATCATCACTGTTAGACACACTGACCGCAAAGCCATTAGAAATCTCTGTCATAGCATTGAGCAAAGGTCTGTTCGCACCGTTACCCATAACTGCGGTAAACAAGCGTACATCGTGACCTTCCATCATGCTCAAAAATTGCTTCTTCTCAGTAATACCCACATTAGCCTCGCCATCGGTTACTAAAATGATGGCACCTGTGCGGTCCGCATCCAATTTATTTAAGCCTTGCTTAAGACCTGCGTACAGGTTGGTGCTGCCTCGTGGTGCGGTATTCGCTAGAGTGTTGCCCCACTTTGTCACGTTTTCAGGCGTGGCGTTAATCCACTGATTGGTTAAGTCCATGACTTGATCATCAAACAGGGTTAACTGAAAACGATCTTCAGGGTTTAGGCGACCTAGCGCACCTTGCACGGCATTGACCATGGTTTGATACTTGCCAGACATTGAACCGGACATATCCAGTACAAACGCCCAATCTCGACCTTCGGTAATTTTGGCTAAGTCGTCACCCGGTGTCATCGTCATCATAAAGGTGCCGCGCGATGCCCCAGGCTCTCGGTGCGTAACCAAATCAATTGAACCGGATAGGTTGGGAGCTAGTCGCCAGTACACAACAATGTCTTTATCTAAACGCATGGCGGCTTGGTTTGAAGTAGCAACTACCACGCTTTCAGCCTCAGCTTTAACTGCAGTTGACGTTGAAGGGACCTCTTCTGAGCGAGTGACCTCCGCGGGTGAGCGAATGGATTTGCCTAGGGCAACTTGCCACTCTTGATCGCTACTGTTTGAAATCACCGCCGCTGGGTGCTCAGGCAAACGCACCCCTGTAACCGGATACGCCGAACGCAAATTTACGTTAAACGAAAAGTCTTCTTTTACTACTGGGTTATAAGACCAAAACGCGTCTGCTTGGCTATCTGTTTGACCCTCTTCAAGTGGGTAAACGTAGCGCCCCATGCTGTTATCCACGTGCGCCGTTTGCAGGTATACCATGCGGATGCGAACATCCTGATTAGCCCGCACTGGGCTAACACTCACCTCAAAACGATAATGCTGCTTTTTTTCGGTTAAGCCTGCTTCGCGCCCTGCGGCCTTCTCCGCTTCGTAAAGTTTACGAGCCTGCTCTTTTTTTAATACCTCGCCAATAACCGGTTGGCCATCAATCCACACAGTAAATTCAGAAACCGCCCCTTTTTCAGGCACGGGAAAGCTGTAAATGGCTTCTAGGTCAGTGGTGTTGGGGTTACTAAATACCTGATCAACTTGAGTAATGGCGTAACCATTGTCGATGGTTACGTCGACATGATGAGATTTGATCTCAAGGGCAGGGATTGACGCATCGCTAGGGGTCATCAAGCCTGCAGCTATAACTGCGGGGCTACCAGCGACCAGCGCTGAGCCAAGCGTTACAATAGACAGAATTTTTTTGATAAATGCTTTCATCGCATTTGCCTCACTAGTTTGGTGACTAAGGCTCAACGGTGTCGCTGAGCTGAGGCAAGTATTCTGTGATTTAGGTGGTATGCGCAACTTATTGCGTCAATGTATAGGATTTCAGAACTGATGGTATTGTTTTTTAATACCTAATAACGAGATTAGTTAAGCGGCCCTGCCTATCTACCGAATGGTGACTATTAGAGGTGGCCCAGCTCAAGCCATCAATTCAGTTAGTTGCTTAATACAAACATCTGCGCTTTTCTCAAACGAAAACACGCCTGAGGTATCGATATACACCGTTGCCGTGCCCGCATTAATTCCTGCATCCAAGTCATGAATGTAATCACCCACCATCACCGCATCCTCTACCGATCCCGACCAGGCCGTCAGTAACTTATGAATCCCGTCAGGTGCAGGCTTTGGGGCGGCGCAGTCGCGACTGAGTAGGTTCTCTTGTTTAAAATAATGCAGCAGCCCAGCGGCTTTTAGTGTGACTTCGATATTGGGTAAATTATTGCGCGTAAGGATACCAATGTTAGCCCCTTTTTCTAGCAAATGCTCAAGTAGCGCCGCGGCGCCTTCGGCTGGCTCTGAAATGTTAGCGACGGCGAGTTCCATCTCATCTAGGCGCTTATGAAGCGGCGCAGACTCCTCTGGCGGTAGTACTTCCAGCGCCTCTATAATCGGAATGCCCGCGGGCAAGCCTAGCTCAATCCGAATGGCTTCAAAGTCGTGTTTGGCGATAGTGAGCGTGCCGTCCATATCGAACACCCAGTGCTTACGGTTCATGACAGTATCGATGTGCATAGGGCTTTTCCAAAGGTCGTTGTTAGCGTTAAGTCGCGTCAGTATAAGCCGCTAGATGGTTAGGTCAAATACCATTATTCCATCAATACCATTAAGCGCTGAGGCGACGATATTGGCACCCACTTTTTGATGTTCCGGGTGAATGAGGTAAGCATCGCGGCTGGCAGCGTCAGCAAAATCAACAACAAAACCACCGTTGTAGCCTTTGTCCATACCAACCTCGGGCGTAGTGTTGGCACCGGCCACAAACCCCTGCCAACCCTCAACATATTGCTTAAGGTTCTCAACTGACTGATAGATTACGTTGCGTTGCGCGGTGCTGATGTCGTTGCGAAACTTAACGAGTACGATATGTTTAATCATGATGTAACGGTTTCTCCTGCACTTTCATAGTGCTCAATGATCCATTGCTCTTGTTGCGCGGCGGCTAGCCATTCTTGCATCGCTGGCAAGTTTAACATAGCCTTAATCCAGCGGCTAAAGGCAGGGGACACCTGCAAACCGTAGCCATGGATTCGCCACATGACTGGGGCATACATCGCATCAACATTGCTAAATGGACCGCATAAGAAATCACCTTCGGGCTTGTCGGTTTGTTCAAAGCGCGCCCAGATTTTAGCAAGGCGTGTTAAGTCATCTTGAACAATGGCAAGGTTTTCATTGGACAATCGCTTGTTACTTCGACAATTCATTGGGCAAGTACTGCGTAAAGGGACAAAACCGCTGTGCATCTCGGCCGCCGCACTGCGTGCTAGTGAGCGCAGCGCAGGGTTCTCTGGCCATAGGTTACTATCAGGGGACTGCTCTGCAAGCCGTTCAAGAATAGCTAGGCTGTCCCAAATAGGTTGATCGTTTTCAATCAGTACGGGTACTTGCGCAGGAATTTGATAGCGTTCCCCCAGCTTATCTAGTGAATCGTCATGGTAAAATGGTAACAGGGTCTCATCAAATGGAATACCTGCTACTTTCATGGCGATCCAAGGGCGTAGTGACCAAGAGGAGTAGTTTTTATAAGCGATATACAGGTGCATTGGAGGTTCCTTTAGTGGATGCAGGCTCGTCGTTTAGCTGCTAGACATACCATTATGCGACATCAATGTCTCAAGCGACATACTACGATCCCAGTTCACTTTGAACGCATGTTTGTAACGATTCAAATCAGCATGACGTGTAAGTAGGTGAGAGCGCTGTTCGCTTTCTTTGAGATAGATATACTCATTGTCCACGACAGCAAAACACTCGGGTGCGATATTCTCACTGGTGTTGGCCCAATCTTCAATAAACAAAAAACGTATTTGGCAACCGATGTTGCTTAGACTTTTGGCTGTTTCTAGCAAAGCTGCATAGTCGACGTGAAGCATTGGGTCTGTAGTGAATGCTTTGGGAAGGGTTATAATTCTTTTGGTAACCACATTATCAGCGATTCGCGCTTTTTCTGCTGCCTGATAGTTTGGCTCATTTGAGTAGGATTCGTCATGCAGGCGAATGGCATTAAATTCCTTCCTGACTGTTTGCATTAAAGCGTTCAGGTCGACCCCGTTAGTTCGTGAATTATTGGAGAAAATGCTGCCGCTCTCTAACTTTCTTATCTCTTCCATGCACTCAAGAATACGCCGATGTTTATATTCATCGACATAGCTTGTGAAACGATTAGGGTTTTCTAGTGACTCATAAGCCGACTGTTGGTGTTGCCAGCGAATAGTGTCTACTGCTGGATAGGTCCTTGTTCGCTGAACGCCTGGTAGGCGTGACAGTTTGTCATAAAACACCTGTAATTCATGGTATTTTGCGACCTCTACCTTAATGAGAACATCAAACTCTCCGAGCAGGGCAGAGCATTCAACCGCTTCAGAATAGTCCTTTATACGTTTCACAACATCGTAGGTAAAATTTCGACTAACTTTGAGCGTAACGTAGTAAATTGAAAGATTTCCGTGATACTTGCTGTCTAAATAGCCAATATCGAGCTCCAAACTACGCTCTATGCCTCTTGCTGTTGTGTTATTAATACTACGCTCTAGGCGAGGCGACAAGTACTTTCGAACGGTACTGACGCCTTTGTGAATGGCGTCAGATAATTGGTGAACATCGCCTTGAAAGTTGTTTTCAAGTAACTGTTTAAGATTAGACTGACGGATTTCTTCAAGTGTCTTTTTCATTCTCCCTCCATATTCCCCACATTTGACACGAAACGGTCAACACATGAACACTTTATATGCTATGGCTACTAGTGCGTAAAGTTACATATCGGTTAAAAATAGCAAAATTGTCTAATTATTAGAATGTGTTTCGATAATTTATGGCTAAATCAGTGATAATTTTGTGTTTGAAAAATACAAATGGGTATTTGTGCAGTTTCTCTTTGTCATAAGAAAAGTGTATATTTTCCATTCATCTTGGTTTTTAGTCACATAGAACAGACTAATCGCCGAGTTCAACAATCTAGAGAAAGACAACTTTGATGATCAATAATATATATCGGACTGTTTCAAAATCTAAACACTATGACTTTGCAATTTGCACTACAGAACATCGCGGAGGGGATTCCCCAAAACGAAAGGAGGACTTTTACTATGACAATTCTCGATAATTTATTTTATGAGGCGGGCGGCTATTCAGCCAAAGACCTCGAGCATGCCTCTGACACAGAACGTCGCCAAATTCTTCAGCTTGGCAGTGCGGTTATATTCTCTCTTATTGCCAGCAGCATTAGTTGGGGCGCTGCATCCACGTTGTTGCTCAGTGCCGACGCAGACTTCCTTATAAAATTGCCGATTATTTTTATTTCTGTTTTATTGGTATTGGCTATTTCACTGTCTTTCAATAGAAATCTGATTTTCTATTCTGACATGCACGAAAAGAAAGCACCTGAGTATACCTACTCTTCAACGGAAAAAGGCACGCCGCAGACTTTACCCTACTTACGCATCGCGATGGTTTTACTCGTTTCCTGCTTAACTTCTCAGGTTTTTGACAACCCTGCAGGTTTAATATTTATTTTGGTACTCGCGCTATTTGAGCTTTATCCTCTGCTGCTAAAAAGACAAATGGGACAAACGATTCTCGGGCGGCGTATCAAAGCAAGACTTGATCACCAGCATGAGCGCGGGATGCTCAAGAAAGCACAATATGACAAAGAACTTAGAGAAAAAGAACGCAAAAAGTGAGGCTAAGGTAGCCAATTGGCCTTGGGTCAGTTGGCTTCTTATCTAGGTGCCTTCCTGAAGCCTATTGCTTGTTCAGTTTCACCCGTTTATCTCAGTCTCCCCTCCATTTAGTGCAAATTGCCTAACTTAGCGACTCATTCAACTCAATAATTAAAATATTAAAGTCAGGCGACATCGTCAGCGTGCTGCCTGAGTCTTTACAAACGAGATGAATGGAATTGGTATGAAAAATCAAAATCAACTATTTGCAGCGGTGACGCTGATCCCCCTATTAATGTCAGCGGAGGTCTTTGCCGCGGCGTCTGACACCGGGCGCTGGAGTGGTGTCATTAATCTAGATTTAGTGCCAGTGGCGGTTGCAAATCTTCCTGACGGTAAAGTATTGGCTTGGTCATCTAAGGATAAACTGGCTTTTGGTGGTTTTACAGGAAGGACTTGGACGACTATTTTTGATCCGCAAAATGAGACCTACTCCTCAACGTTGGTGTCAGAAACCGATCATGATATGTTTTGCCCTGGTATTAGTAATTTAGCCGATGGTCGTATCATGGCAACGGGTGGCTCTGGTAATAATAAAGCCAGTATTTATAACCCAGCTAGTGGCACATGGACGGCGGCTGCGCCAATGAATACTCCACGTGGTTATCAAGGCCAAGTGACGATGGGCGATGGCTCTGCGTTTACAGTGGGGGGCTCTTGGTCCGGTGGTGTACGCAATAAAAATGCAGAAGTTTGGACGCCGCGCTCGGGCTGGGTGCCGTTTCCATTAATCTCCGCCGATGGGACAGTACGCGATGGTGCTGAAGCGGAGCCTATGGGTAACTTTCGTGACGATAACCATGCATGGCTTTGGGCTGCACCCAACGGCAAAGTATTTCATGCAGGCCCTTCAAGTAAAATGCACTGGATCGATGTAAAAGGGCTTGGCAGCATTACAAGCGCTGGCACACGTGGGAGTGACCCTTACTCTATGAATGGCACCACTGTCATGTACGATACGGGAAGAATTCTTAAAGTCGGCGGTGCGCAGGCTTATGACACGTTGGATGGGTCTGGCAGAGTTCAAACAATCGATATTCGCACTAACAACGCGTCAGTGACTGAAAGAGCAGGTTTACGATTTCCTCGCACATTGCACCACTCCGTGGTGTTACCTACCGGTGAAGTGTTTGTTGTTGGTGGCATGAAAACAACTAAATTGTTCAAAGATGACGATGCACGATTGACACCAGAGATTTGGAACCCCTCAACGAATACCTGGACTTCCATGGCGCCGATGGTGACGCCGCGCACCTATCATAGTACTGCCATATTAATGAATGACGCGCGGGTCTTTGTAGGTGGTGGTGGGCTTTGCAATGACTGTACAACGAATCACCCTAATGTGGAGTTATTCTCGCCCCCTTACTTATTTGTCAACGGAACCGATACGCCTGCCGCTCGTCCAGTAATTAACTCAGCGCCAAGTATTGCCAGCTATAGCTTGAACGTAAGTGTTAGAACTAACTCAGCGATTACAAAGTTTGCATTAGTTCGTTCAAGCTCTTCAACGCACAGCGTTAATAATGAGCAGCGCAGAATTCCATTGACGTTTACCGGCTCAAACAATAACTATCAAGTAAAAATGCCCGCGCGTAATAATGCACCTCCGGGTAACTATATGCTGTTTGCAATGAACTCAGCCGGTACGCCAAGTGTTGCTAAAGTTATTAGGTTGGGTGCTGAGAATGTTGCTCAAGAGCTTGCCAATGGTGAGTACTGGCTTGGTTCGCCAAGCAGCACTCAGCGATTAACAGCTCCTTCGTGGAATGGTTTTAAGTCAAAGATGTTTGATGCTAGCGTTTATAACGATCAGAAATGGCGCGTCAAATACCTAGGAAGTCGTGTTTATACCATCCAAAATGTGGGTACGGGGCGCTATATGGAAGTGCAAAATTCGGCGTGCACCAATTTAGCGCCAATTTCAGGGTCGACCTCTGCCAATTCAAATAATCAGCGTTGGGTGATCAGTAAAACAGGGGCAAATTATCAATTTCGTCCGGTGAATTGTATTACTAAAGGATTGGATCGTGAGGGAGGGGCGAATAATGCCAACGGTATCTTATTTGACTTTATAGCCAATCATGCGCCGCAGCTATGGTCAGTAAAGCTTGCTTCTAGCACGGTTACTAACACTGGAATTGCACCAGTTGGAAAGCCAGATTTGGCGACGGTTGCTCAAAATTCCTTTATCACTATTACCCCGCTAGCCAACGACATTGGCATTGGTTTAGTGCTGAATTCGCCTAATGCTTGGTCGCAAAAAGGGGGTAAAGTGGCAAGGGTCGGTAATAAACTGCTTTACAGCCCAAAGTTTACTTTTACTGGGACTGATAAAATTTGGTACACGTTCAAGGATTCCCGAGGACGTTTGAGCAATAGTGTCGTTACCATTACTGTGACAGGAGGTGCCAGCAACGGTGGCTATCCAGTTGCAAACCCAGATAGCATCAATGCTAGAACCGCAACTCGTGTGACGATTGATGCGTTAGCCAACGACACAGGAAGTGGGCTTGTACTAGGTGCGCCCAATGCGTGGTCGTGGAAGGGGGGAAGGGTTTCCTTGTCAGGCAATAAGTTCGTTTACACATCAAAAGCTGGATTCACTGGCGTCGATAAAATCTGGTACACCTTCAAAGACTCCAGAGGTCGAAGCAATAGTAGCGTGATTAACATTACAGTCAGTGGCGGTGGGACGGCGGACTTCTTCCCTATTGCTAATTCAGATATTTACACAATGCCGCGCAACACGTCTAAAACACTTAATATTTTAGCAAATGATCGGGCCAGCAGTGGGAAAGCTATTGATACGTTGTTTGCGTATAGTGCAAAGGGGGGAACCACATCGAAAACTCCTGATGGCCAGGTGCTTTATAAACCTAAAAGTAACTTTACAGGCTTTGACAGTTTCTGGTATGTGATGATTGACGCACAAGGTCGTAAGAACAGTGCGCAGGTCAGGATCAACGTGACTCAATAGTGGTTCTAGTTTCTTGAAAGCTTTTGCGTCAAAAAAACCCCGCCCAGCTAACGCTGGCGGGGTTTTTTACGAGTGTTATTGCTTAAGCGCTTGTTTTGCTTTGCTAATCCAAGGTTTGTAGCGTGCCCGATAGTGCTTGTCAGAAAGCTTCGCGTTTTGCAGGATTTTCTCTAACAGTTGCTCCGCTTGAGCGTGTTTTCCTGTCGTTTGTAACAACATCGCGTAACGGTAAGTCGCCTCAGGGCCTGGGTAATATTCATCCAGCGCTGACAATTCCTTTAGTGCCGCATCCGTCTCATTTAGCTTTACCAAACACCTTGCGTACAATAGGTGTGCATCTACGTTTTTATAGGTCGGGTTATCCTTGATCAAGTCATCCAAAACTTGTTTGGCCTGTGAGTAATTGATCAGACCATATTCAGCCTGTGCAAGGCCATACATTAAATCAGGGTCGTCTTCATGAATGCCAACTAAGCATTTTTCATAAAGGACTTTTGCTTGCTCAAACTCACCTTTATTTAAATACTCAGCGGCAAGCTTTGTCGAGTTCTCTACCGTGTCAACCACTGTGTAGTTGTTAGTGGCGTTGTTGAAATCTTTGTTAGGGTTAATGATTTTTCCAAGCCCCTTTTGTGCTTTGACGCCCGTGCGCGATTGGCTAAGCTCTGGCAATATTTCCATAAAGAAATACGCGGCAGCGCCAGCGGCTGGGAGCATCATAACCACCCAAATCCAGGTCGTGTTTCGACCGGTTTTCAAAATATGAATGATAAAAGCAATTTGTACGATAACGGATAAAACGATTAATGGCATGGGGCCCACCTTGTGACTTATTTTTCTTGAAGGACCCTACGTTAGCATATCGTCGTTATTATTTTAATCAGATATATTTGGTTTGAGAGTGCATAAAGTCTCAACCTATGGCGAGAAATTGCCATGAGTTAGCTTTAAGTTAATTAATGTTAATAATATCTAGGGCCTTCAAATTGATTAGTTATTGTTACTAGATGGTATGAATAGTATGATCAACGGTCGTGTATTTACACATTTAGCATACCCCCTACAGGGTTTAACAAATATATACTTAGAAGGTTTCTATGAAAATTGCAGCATTGTTCTTAATCGTTATGGCATCATTCGCACTTACTGCTCACTCAGCGATGGATAGTCAAAATACTAAAACTGTGAAGCCTGCAGCAACGACTCACACTCACCCTGAAAACTGCAGCTACTTCGCAGTGACTCACACACACGGTGAAGAGTTAGGTGGTGCAAACGCGATGGACCACGACCACGGCAAGACTTGTAAGCGATAAGCAACAGCTAGATTAAGAACCGGCCTCTGTGCCGGTTTTTTTATGCCTGTATTTTATTGAGCAGGCAGTCTCTATTTTATCCAGTTGAAAAAAGCCTTAGGCTCGACTCTAGGGTAAACTATCATTATCTGTTAAAAAGTCTCATTAATAATAACTAACAACAGCGAAATGGAATGAATTATGCGAAATGCCGTTGCTGCAATCTTCACCCACAACAATCAAATCTTTAGCATTACCCGACAGATCTATCTTAGGGCATTCCCAGGTTACACGGCGTTCCCTGGTGGTAAAGTTGATGCAGGCGATGAGGCTTTCGCGATTGATCATCCACTTATGTCGAGCTTTCCAGATGTTGAAATAGGTGCGCTTGTCCGTGAAGTGCGCGAAGAGCTTAGTTTTGATTTGGCGGCTGCTTGTGACGATGGGATTGTCAAGCAGGTGACTAAGTTCGGGACTGCGCTAACACCGGCGACCCAAGCGATTCGCTTTAATGCTCACTTTTACAAAATTGAGTTAAGTGAAAAACCTAAATTTGTACCTGATGTCGGTGAGATCTTTGATTGTGCATGGATGACATCGACGGCATTTTGGGAGAAATTCGACAGTGGCGAGGCGTTAATGGTCAAGCCAAC
>ENA-ORXT01000957-ORXT01000957.1-marine-metagenome-genome-assembly--contig:-NODE-957-length-41396-cov-5.574336_pt1 | contig 41396 bp, 20 predicted proteins | sample MGYA00237868_ERZ511482 | MGnify/ENA metagenome assembly ERZ511482 | reverse complement strand
AGTCGCCGTACTCCGGCCCTCGTTACCAAGGCGCATCAGTTTGGAACCGTCGTTCGTCTTCGCATCGTAGAAGGTCATGCTACCGGGGTCGAACAGCAACGGAACGGGCATAAACCATCCGCGCTGATAGCCGGCGGCGTAACGACTCAGGCTAAAGGCTCCTTCTTCGTTGTACCAGATTTCCTGGGGTACGCGGTCGCGGTACTTCGGGATGATGTCCAGCCGTCCGTCTTTGTAGACCTTGGTCCAGGCGGACGGCAGGTTGGCGATCATGTCGGCCGTCCAGAGTTCTTCCTCCCCTTCGACCTGGGGGATGAGGTAGCCGTAGTTGCCACCAGACCGGTCATCGTCGTCTAGATCGTAGCGATCGTTGAAATCGCGGGGCTCCAGGATGGCCTCGCCTGTTTTCTTGACGCAGATGAACTCCTGGCCGGTCACCCGGCTGAAGACGGCCTGGTAGATCCGCTGCCGAGCGTGGCGGTCGGTCTTGATGAAGTGGCCGGGCTCCATCCGGATCTCCCGCTTTTCCGCCGGGTCGAGCGTGAGGTAAACGCTGCCGGTCTGGGAGATGAACTGGTGGAGGCGGAAGGGAAAGTACGCCCTGCGGCCGGAGCGTTTTTTGTTTACCTCACTCGACCAAAGCAACAGTTTTTGCAGGCTCGCCCGGCACAGGTTTATCTCCGCGCCGGTTTCCTCCATCAGTAGTTGCGTTGCATCTTCCAGGGAAACCGGATTGCGGCGGCGGAGCCAGTCCGGACCGCTTAGCTCTAAACCGATGCGGTTCTCCAGCCAAATGGCCAGTGGGTGCCGGCGAAGGTCGTCTTCGGCTTGAGAAATGGCAAAGGGTGTTTTTATGCTCTCAGCGAGTTCCTCCCGGCTGGGCAACCGTCCGTCAAAAGCCGTTAATCGTTGCAAAAATTCATTGACCACCTGCTCGGTCTCAAAAGTCTTACCGAAGATCATTTCTCCCACCCGGGCGACCTCCGCTTTCTGCTCTTCCAGGCTATCCCCTCCGGAGGACATTGTTGCCGACGTTCCGATGCACTGCACCCGCGCCCGCGCCTGCGCCCGAATACGCCTGATCAACATGCCTACGTCCGACCCCTGCCTCCCACGGTAAGTGTGCAATTCGTCGAATACCAAAAACTTCAGGTGCTCCGCGATGGATTCCCGCAGCGGACGCTCTTTGAGCCGGGTCATGATGAGTTCCAACATCATGTAGTTGGTCATCAGAATGTCGGGCGGATTTGTGAGAATATCAGCCCGTACGTCGCTACTTTCCTGGCCGGTGTACTGCGCAAAAGTGATGGGAAACTTCGCTCCGGTGGCGGTTTCCAGGGCGACGATCCTATCATCGGTTTCCAATTCGTCAAGCTCCGAATAATCAAAATCAAGACGCGCCAACCCCCTCAAATAGGTTTCCTGGTATTTCTTGAACTCCTCCGTCTGAGAATTAATAAGGGCATTCATCGGGTAAACAACGATTGCTTTTACGCCCCTCCCCGCGCCGGCGTTGCGCAGCACGTGATTGAAGATCGTCCCGATGTAGGTAAGGGATTTTCCTGAGCCGGTTCCGGAGGTGACGATGAAGTCCTTACCGGCAGTTCCCAATTTCAGGGCCTCTACCTGATGACGGTACAGCTCGAAACCTTTAAATATATTGGCTAGTTCGGGGTGCAACATTCCTCCGGGCTCACATAACCTGGCAAGGGGCTCTCCAAACTCAAAGGAGGGGTTGAACTGGATAAGAGGTTGGGGAAATAACTTGCCGGTATTAAGGTCTTCATCCACCTTCTCTTTGATTCTTTTATCACGGATGTTGATAAAAGATTCCAGATAGCTTCGGTAGTCCGCAATTATGCGTTCGTGGGTATCAAATATATTCATTCAGGGAAGGGGATGGCGTACTGTACTGGGTTCGGGACAAGATAAGGAATATGCTGAAGAAGGGCGCGGAGGCATTAGCATAAATAATAAGACGCAAGCCGTTATTCTAGGGAAAAGAGTGGCCAAACAAACTCTTTAAAAGCCCCCCTACCGAAAAACCCCCAACCGCCCATCAATCGCCCCCAAATCAAACGCCGCCGCGTCAAAATCCGCGCCGAGGTATTCCAAGGCGTCTTCGTACATCTCGTGTTTGGGGTTCTTCAGCGCTTCCAGGTAGTCGTAGAAACCCCCACAGCCCGCCCATATCGTCGAGCGGGGCGGCGCGGCGGCCGGCGGTGCAGCGGGGGTAGGCTGCTTTCGGGTCAAGAGGTAGGAACGCAGGTAGAGGTTAGCGACAACGGGGAAATACGCCAACGTACGGTTGACGGGAAGCAGTTGCCGGTGGCGGCGTAAACGAACGAGAAGCCAAAGCCAGTCGGCGAGAATAGCGAGGGGGAGAACAAAGATCATGCGTGCTTTTTGCCGAAGTTCGATTGGCGAGCCGCACTTCGGCAAAGCGTTCGACGAACCGGGATGGGGGCGGGACACATGGCCTTCAACGAACCTTTTGTGCACCCGCGCCCCCGCCCATCCGCTCTGGCTACGGACGATCTTTTCCACACCCCACCGGCAAGATCATCACCTCGTGCGCGGAAATCTCCTGGTTGAACCGATCGCGCTTGCCCGTAGGAAAGAATATCCCGGCTTCGGATTGCTGATCGAAATCTACCCTGGCGGCACCGTTATTCGCCAGTGCGGTCGCCAGTTCCCGCACCACGATCGGCGCGGAGATCGACGTACCGAACTGAAAGCCCAACGTATCGACGCGGAAGCCGGGTACCTGGGTCGTCAGGTAAGCGTAAGCGGTGATGTTATCCTTGCTGAAATTGGAATAATCCGCGCGGGTGGATTGCTTGGTGTCCGGGGCAAGCCCGTTGTAGAAAAAAGAGCCCACCGCGATCAGGTTCTCGTAGCCGGGTGTACCCGCGAAGGCCGCCGGCCACTGCGGTGTCTGGCTAACGTTAGTGGTATCGTTCCCCGCCGTCGTGACCACCGTAATGCCTTCAATTCCCGCCAGCCGGATGGCGCAACCCAGGGCCTCGGTCGGCTCCGCCATCTCCCGCCCCCAACTCATGTTGATGATGTCCGATCCGTGGTCGATGGCGGCGTAGGTCGCTTCCACCGCCCCGGCGTAGGTGGCATAAACGGTGTCGGCATCGACGCCGAAAATTTTGTGGTTGACCAGGTTGAGTCGCATCTTACCACCGTACTGACCGATGACCGCGCCGGCAACCGCCGTGCCGTGGCCCACTTCGTCTTCCGGCGTAGGACCGTTGCGAAAGAAATCATAGCCGAGCGTACCGGGTTGCAGGTAAGCGGTGGACGCGCGATACCCATCGAAGGCAAAAAGCCCCCAATTCTTGTTGGGCTGGTTGCCCGTCTCCACGCCGGAGTCGATGATGGTGACCATAATCGCACCGTCCTCACCGTTGCGCGGTGCGTAAGCGAGGCAGTCGTAGCGCTTTATGATGGCTTCGTCGCCCTGGTCATTGAATCCGGGGTTGGCAAAAGTCTTTTCTTCGAAAATCAGGTAATCGCGCTCGGTATTGATGCCGTTACTGCCGTCACGGCGGATGGTTGACGCCGTACTCGTGGGTGGCGTGGTGTTGGTCTCCATACCGGTCGGTGGGCGGCCGATGATGACCTCGCTGTCGCCGCGCCCGAAGGAATCGACAACGGTCAGCCCCATCTCCCGGGCCCAGTCGCCGAGGTTGCCGGCACGGTCGCAGGTACTGATCACTACCTGGTCGGTTGCCTGGCCGTCGCAGCTGATGGCGTAGCCGCGTTTGAGGTCTTCGGGGCTTTCGGTGGGTGCTTTGTCGTATACGTCAATGGCAAAGAAATGATCCTCGCGAATCCCCTCCTCGTTGTCCCGGCCGGCGTTGTAGGCCACTTCTACCAGCAGGGAATCAAACACCGGTTCGTTGGGGTAAGCGACGGGAACGGAGGCGTAGTTAACCGTCCGTTTTTCGCAAGCCAGTAAACTGACCGGAGCCTGACCCGCCCGCATACCAAACACCCGCAGGTACCAGCCCGGTGTGTAATTAGTGTAAATATGGAGCGTAAGTTCCTTATTGGCCGGCGCGGCAACGTACCGTTGCTGCCGGAGCATAGTTTCGGTAGCGCAACCTTCGGGGACGGTCTTCACCCGAAAATCGTTGCGATCGAGACGGGTCAGGTACTGAATATCGGGTTGACAAGCCGCGACGGCCGGCGGCTGCTTCACGGTGGGGTCACAGCTGGTGAAAAGGAGGAGGCTAACCAACGTAATGGTCAGGCTTAGCCAAAAAGGCAAACGGGTCATAGTGGGGGTATTTGAGGTTTAAGAGCAAGTTTCTGGCGCTGAGCGAGAAGCCCAACGAGTTCTAAGATATACACAAAGAGCAATACGCCATTTAATGCCCGCCTGATCCGTACCGTTACGTTTCACACCCTATATTTGAAGCCATGTACCTCCGTTCTATTGCGTTCCTCCCGTTTTTGGTTTTTTTGTCCGTTTCCCCTCCGCCCCTGTTAGCGCAGCCCGACACCAATGGCCGAATGGTGGTGATGGAACGGGCGCACCGACTGTATAACCTGGACAGCCTGACGTCCGCGCTCGCGGCTTACCGGGAAGTCGTGGACATGGCACCGGAAGATAGCCTGACCGGTTACGCGCTGCACCGCATGGGGGTTTGCGCCTTCTATTCCGGCAACCCGACGGAAGCCAGACGGCATTACCTGCGGGCCGTTGCGGTACGCAAACGGGTATTCGGTGGCTTCCACAACCAGGTCGCCAAAAGTCAGGCTAACCTGGGCGACATTTATTTACAGCAGGGGTTGGTGGATTCCGCCGCCGCAGTGCTTTACGAGGCGACCGAACAGTACCCCCAACTGGCCCTGCCAGACACCGTCAACTGGATCCGCGCCCTGTCAGACCTGTCGGCGGTAGCGGCCGTACGGCAAGATCGCCAGCTGCTGCTGGACGCCGTAGCCGCCATGGACGACCTGCTGGCGGCAGCCCCTACGCACCTCGACATTTATGAGGAAATCACCCACCATTACAACGCCGCCGCCCGTCTCAGTACCGGCCGTTTGTATGACGAAGCGCGCCGGTTCGCTCAAACCGCGCTGACGCTCAGCCAGGGCCGGGCGGGACGGCACGAGGAAGAAGGTATTCGCAACGTTTTACACATCATCGCCCGGGCGGAGGGCCGGCCGGCGGAGGCGATCCGGCAGCTCAACGCCGCCATCGGATTGCACGGCGGTGAACGGTCCGACGTGCTCGCTGAATACCACTATAACCTCGCCCTGCTCCAACTCGAAACAAACGTACCGGAAGCCGCTCGAACGAGCGGCCGTCGCGCGCTGTCGCTTTATGCCCCCGACCACCCGAAGTTACCGTACGTACTCAACACCCTGGGCGTTACCGCCGACCGGATGGGCGACCGGGAAAACGCCCTGCGCCTGTTCAACAAAGGTGTCGCGACGATCAGCCCCACAACCGTCAGCCAAACGGGCCGGCTTACCCGCCAACCGGCCGATTCGCTCAGCGACGCCAATCTCGGCCGCCTCGTCTGGCACCTGACCGAACGCGGTGATTACCTCCAGCGGCAGGGGCGTACCGCCGATGCCCTGACCGATTACCGGGATGCCCTGCGCGCTACCCAAACCCTGCGCGACCGCGTGAGCAGCGACGCCAGCCGCCAGTTCCTGAGCCGTGATTTACGCCCGCTGTTCGACCGGGCGGTAGACCTTTGCGTGCTGCTGCACCAGCAGACGGAAGACGCGCGGCACCTCTGGGAAGCCCTGCTGCTCAGCGACCGCGCACGCGCCTATACGCTGACCGCGAACCAGCGGCGTGGGTGGGCGCGCGGTGACGAGCGGGAGTGGGAACTCGCCCGCCGGGTAGCACGCCGCGAGGCGCTGGTCGCTAAGGGGCGGCTGTCGGAATCGGAACTCGTACCGGACCGGCTGCGGCTGGATCGGCTGCGGCGGCGCACGCGGAGCACGCGCGCGGAGAACAACGAAATGAACGTTACGGCACTACAAGACTACCTCGGCGGCAAAAATATCGAACTCCTCCAGTTTCACCTGTCATCGGGCAAGGGTTACGCCTTCCATGCTTCCTCGTACGGGCGCGACATCACGTACACGGAACTGCCCGGGGCCGACTCCCTGACCACCCTGACCGACCGGTTCCGGGAGCGGCTGACGGCATCGGCCTACCGCAAAAAATCTTTGCGCGCGCCGGCCGAACAGCGCGCACTCGACGCCTCCTTTTTCGGGGCGGGGCGGGTGCTGGCTACGCTACTGATTCCACGACACTGGGGGGGCAACGAATTGCACGACACCCGCGTGGTGATCGTCCCCGACGGCCCGCTGAACTTCCTGCCCTTCGGCGCGCTGCCGCTGCACGATGCCGATTTGCCGCTCGACCACGGCGCGCAGACCTACCTGGGCCCGTATCTGGCACCTACCCTCGCCTATTCCGTTGGCAGTTTGCTGGCGGCGGACGCGCGGGTACCGGGGAAGGGCGCCCTGGTGATGGCACCATCCTTCGGCGGTAAGCTGCCGGCCTTACCAGCGGCGGGGCGGGAGGCGGCGGCGGTGGCCGGGTGCGTCGACAACGCATTTGTGCTGAACGGCGCGGCGGCTACCCGCGCGGCTTTTCTGGGCGGCGCGGCGGGCGCGGGCTTGCTGCACCTTTCTACCCACGGCTACGCGGACGCGCGGGAACCGGCGCTGAGTTACGTCGCCTTTTCGCAGACGGCCGACACCCTCTCCCCGGAAGCCGTGCTGTACTATCCGGAGATCGCTACGCTGCCGCTGACGGCCGACCTGGTGGTGCTTTCAGCTTGTGAAACGAGTCTGGGGAAGTACGTGCCGGGGGAAACGCCGTTGAGCTTGGCGAGTGCCTTCACGGCCCGCAGTACGGTCACCACCCTTTGGCGGGTCGACGACGGCGCAACGGCGGATTTAATGACGGCATTCTATAAGGAGTTGGCCGCGGGCCATTCGCGGGGTCTGGCCCTGGCGCGGGCGCAGCAAACACTAAGGGACGACGGCGATTACGGCCACCCGTTTTACTGGGCGTCGGTGAGTTTGCACGGGGCGGACGGGCCGGTTGCTTTGGGTGCGCCACCGGCTTACGGCTGGTGGATCGCGGGTGGCTTATTGCTGTTCGGCGGGCTGCTTTGGGCGGGGACGCGGGTGCGGGGGAAAGGGGAAGAGGCGTAGGTCAGAGGCAAGCGGACCTGGCTTTTAGAAAACCTTCCCTCGCACCCGCGTGCCCCCGCCCCAAAATGAAACTTTTCCGCGCCGCTCCGCCTTTACCGGAAAGCCGTAAATTCGCGCCTCCAAACCCCCATCGAATGTCAAACGATCTGAAGCTTTACAACAGTCTGGCCCGTGAAAAGCAGGTTTTCCAGCCCCTTCACGAAGGCCACATCGGTCTCTACGTCTGCGGCCCGACCGTGTACAGCGACGTTCATTTGGGCAACGTACGGACCTTTACGAGCTTCGACATCATCTACCGCTACCTGCTGCACAAAGGCTATAAAGTGCGCTACGTGCGCAACATCACCGACGTTGGTCACCTGACGGACGAAGGCGAAGACAAGATGAGCAAGGGCGCCCGGCTGGCGAAGCTCGAACCGATGGAAGTGGCGCAGAAATACACCGTCGGCTTTCACGAGATGATGCGCCGCTTCAACAATAAGCCCCCCAGCATCGAGCCCCGCGCCAGCGGCCACATCATCGAGCAGATCGAGATGGTGCAGGACATTTTGAAGAACGGCTATGCCTATGAATCCAACGGCTCGGTGTACTTCGACGTGGCGGCTTTTAACGCGAAGAACGACGACCGCTACGGTGCGCTCAGCGGCCGCAAGATCGACGAGCTGATGGCCGAAAGCCGGGAGCTGAAGGCGCAGAGCGACAAGCGCAGCCCCTCCGATTTCGCCATCTGGATGAAGGCTACCGAAGACCATATTTTGCGCTGGAACAGCCCCTGGGGCGAAGGCTTCCCCGGCTGGCATCTCGAGTGCTCGGCCATGAGCACGAAGTACCTCGGCGAGGAGTTCGACATCCACGGCGGGGGTAACGACCTGAAGTTTCCGCACCACGAAAACGAGATCGCCCAGAACGCCGGCAGCTGCGGTTGCGGCGGCGCGCGCTACTGGCTGCACACAAATATGCTGCTGATGAACGGGCGTAAAATGTCCAAATCCGACGGCAATACGATCACGCCCCAGCAGTTGTTCACGGGCGACAGCCCGCACGTGACGGACAGCTTCACGCCGATGAACCTCCGCTTCTTTATGCTGCAAACTCACTACAGCAGCACGATGGACCTGACGGACGACGCCCTCCAAGCCGGCAAGAAGGGCTACGCCCGCCTGATGGATGCCTGGAAGAACCTGCAAAAACTGGAAGGCCGGGGCGGCGCGCAGAACGGTACCGTCGGTAAAGAACTAGCCCGGCTACTGGAAGACGCCTACGCCGAAATGGACGACGACTTCAACACGCCCAAAGCCCTGGCGAAGGTCTTCGAGATGGTCAGCCGCATCAACGCCCTGAAGGGTGGGCAACTGAGCCTGAAGGAAGTGAGCCCGCAAGGGCTGTCGGACTTCCGCTCCGGCCTCGGCACCCTGCTGTTCGACGTTTTCGGCCTGATGGACGAGGGCGAGGCCGCCGGTGCCGGCGGCGATACGCTCGGCAAGGTGATGGAGCTGGTGCTCGACCTGCGCGCCCAGGCGCGGGCGGAGAAGAACTGGGGCATGTCCGACAAGTTGCGGGACGGGCTGGCGGCGGCCGGGGTGGTGGTCAAGGACGGCAAGGAGGGCACGGAATGGGGGGTGGACTAATAGTCCTCAAACCAGGCAAACTTCTCCGCGATGATCCGTGCCTTCTCTTCACGTATGAAGTTGAGGTAAGCCTCCGCTACCGGCGATAGTCGCTTGCTTTTCAGCCAGATCAGGTTCCAGTGGGTAATGATGGGCAGTCCCTTCATTTTAATGATGGTGAGGTCTTCGTTTTTGAGTTCGTTTTTGATGCCGATCAGCGGCATGATGGAATAGCCGAGCCCGGCTACGATGGCTTGTTTAAGTGCCTCATTGGAGGTAAGCTCGATTTTTTTAAAGGTGGGGAGTTGTTTCTCCGTCAGGAACCGTTCCATGGCCACGCGGGTGGCGGAACCTTTTTCCCGGTACAACAACGGATGCCCGGCCAGGATTTTCCGGGCGGAAGTTTTGGGGTTGCGCGAAGGGTCATTACCGCCGACCAGGTAGAGCTTGTTTCGCATGAGTTCCACCCGGTTAAGGTTGAGTTGAGCCGGTAAGACGGAGACGAGAGAGAAATCTACTTCGTTCCGCTCCAGACTGCTCACCACCCGCTGTTTATTGGTTACATCCATCACGAGGTCGACGGCGGGGTGCCGGGCCATGAAATCAGACAAAAAGTAAGGCATTACGTATTTCGCCGTGGAAGCTATGGAGAGCTTGAGGCGACCCGCCAGTTCGCCCTGAAAGGCCTTGGTTTTGTAATTAATGGCGTCTACTTCCGCCAGAATTTTCTCCGCCGACCGGGCGATCTCTTTGCCGAAATCAGAGACATACAGCTGCCGCCCGACCACCTCGGTAAGCGGAATGTCGAACTGCTCCTGAAACTTCCTCAGCTGAATCGACACTGCCGGCTGGGAAAGATAGAGCGCTTCCGCCGCCCTCGTAACACTTTGAAATTCAACGACTTTTAAGAAAATAACGAGTTGACGTAAAGTAAAATCCATAACTTACGATTATGTTTTTCATTAAAACTATAAATGCTAAGTTATAAAAATATCCGCTAGCTTTGCCACCGCCAAACAGCAACAGCTATGCATACCGTCGCAAGACCGGCGGGCAATGAGGTGAGCCGCCGTAACGGGAATCGGCCAACCACCGCAAACCGATAAACAACGCCCGCCGGAAGGTACGTATCAAGCGTACCCCCCGTCCTCAAAAATCTTTACCACCAACAATTAAATCAACCATGGTACATACCGAAGTCATTCAGAAAATCAACCTCGTGGAAGGCCAATTCACGCCCTCCGAAGCCCAGGACGTCATGGACGCCCTGATCCGTGAAAAAATAAACTTTCACAAAGTGCAGCGCCTGCAGCAACTGATCGGAGACTCCGACTGCGAGACGGGCGAACTCAACGGGCGTATCGCTCAGCTCCTCGAAGAAAAGCAAAAGGTCAAGGCGTTTGTCGCCGAAGCACGCAGTGCCGGCCGTAAGCTTGTGATTAACGGTACGCTCGAGCTTTCCTTTGCGGACTGATATTGAAGGACGGCTCGTACGTTCTCGGAAGCATGATGTTTCCTAATTCCAGCCCGGGTACGGTTGACCCTGACTTCCGGCAATAAGCTCTGAAAACCTCCTTTGCGGCCCGCGGTCATTGTGGCGGGTGGGTTCCCTTCGGTCGGGTTACCGGAGAAAGGGCGGTCAATAGCGGACCTCAACTCGGGTCGGGGCTTTACCAACGTAATTTGAAAAGGGGGACCGCTAAGGTATTGCACATCACACCTTTTTGCGCTCCCAGTAGTTCTGCTCTTCCGTCTCCGCCAGCAGCGTCAGGTAGGAGTTGTAGCGCACGTCCGTAAGTTCACTCCAGCAGAAAAGAGTACATCGTAGCCGGAAGCGATTGGTAAGTATAATAGTAAACCTGCCCCGAGGGTTCGTACTGCTTACTCTTTACCAAAAGATTGCCCTCAAGCGTTACATCAGCCTGCCAGTACACCACCCGCCCGTCCCGGATGCCTTTTAACCGAAAATGTTCGTTGGCCCATTTAGGGACCGTTCCGTCCGTTCGACGCGCGGAGTAGATGTCAGTAGTAGTCGTGGTCGTCAACTCTATAGTGACCGCCTGCGGGAATTCCGGTCGGTAGATGAAGAGTGCCCATCCCATGAGCGTGAAAAACAACAAGCTGACAATTGTAGCTCCTATCAATAATTTTCGAGGTAGTACGTGAATATTCATATTTACATTTGTTGCTTGATAAGTTGGTGATAGCGCCCACGGCGCGCCAGTAACTCGGCATGGGTGCCCTGCTCGGCTACTTTGCCCTGGTGTAAAACGACAATATTATCCGCCGATTGAATCGTACTAAGTCGATGGGCCACTATAAGTACGGTCCGGTTTGTGAAGAAATGAGCTAAGCCGTCCATGATGGTTCGTTCGTTTTCGGCGTCCAGGCTGTTCGTCGCTTCGTCCATTATGACGAACTCAGGGTCGCCGTAGACCGCCCGGGCCATAAGTACCCGCTGTTTTTGGCCCATGCTTAGGCCCTTACCGTCTCGTCCGATCGGTGTGTCGTAGCCGAGGGCGAAGCGCAGGGCAAATTCATCGAGATTGGCTATGGTGCAGGCTCGTGTAAAGCGCTCCTTGTCGAATACGTGCCCCAGCACGATGTTACCTCTGATCGTTTCGTTAAAGATAAAGCTCTCCTGGAGGATTACACCGCAGCGGCTTCGCCAGTCATTTACATCGATGTCGCGCAGGTCCTGCTCCCCGATGCCCACCCGGCCCTGATAGCGCTGGTAGTACCCAAGTAACAGCTTGAGTAAGGTTGTTTTGCCACTACCGCTGCTACCGACGATGGCCGTCACCTTTCCGGCCGGCACATTAAGGCTCACGTCGTCCAGCGTCCAGCCAGCTGCCTGGCCGGGGTGGCGAAAGCATACGTTGCGCAAACTGACGGCGGCTCCGACGGTACGCACCCGCTCAGATTTACCATACTCCGCCTCATCACGGGCGTTCCAAAAATCCGTAATCCGGTCCAGACTGATCTCCGCTTCCTGCCCTCGAATGATTCCCGTTACAATTTGTTCCATAGGGCTCACCAGTTGACCGATAATGAATTGAATGGACAGCATCGCCCCTAGGCTGATCTGGTTAGTAATGATAAGTCGGGCACTCATAAACAAGATCGTAAGTTGCGCAATTTCGATGATTAGCATCGTACCCGTATCCTGCACCTGGTTGACCTTGAGGAACCTCGCCGTATTGCCGAATGAGGCCAACTTGTTTTCCCGCCATTTTTCGCGAAAGAGCGCCTGACTATTGTTTATTTTCAGGTCATGCATACCGTTGACGATTTGAAGCAAGAGCGACTGATCCGCCGCCGCGAAGCGAAATCGTTCTTGGTCGATCTCACGCCTCGCCCGTAAAAAATACACGATCCAGCACCCGTATAAAAAAGTCGCACCGACAAAAATGGCGAAAAACAACGGATGAAAACTAGCCAGTACTATGCTATACACGATCACCGTAAGTACGGAGACAACCATTCCTAAAGCGTTGCCTGTAAGGAAGGACTCGATACGCCGATGATCGTTTATGCGCTGGAGAATGTCACCGATACGACGGGTTTCAAAAAAGGGAATCGGCAGCGCAAAGAGCTTACCTAAAAAGCTATCTACAAGGCGAAAATTTACCCTTAAGCTCAGGTGCAACACCAACCAACTGCGTAAAATGGAAAATCCGGTTTTACTCAGTACCAGCACTAATTGCCCGACGAGTAAAAATATGATCAGGTGCAGGTCTCCCGCTCCGATGCCTACGTCCACGATCAATTTTGTGAAATATGGCAACAGGTACTGTACCCCCGTCAGGGCAAGAATGCCAAGCAGGATAACCGGTACGAAAGGCAGGGCTGGTCGCAATCCGTCGAGCACAACTTCCCATTTTCTGTTTTTGACTTTAGTGTCGGCTAAATTCGTCTCCAGGCCGATGTAATCTTCGTCCGGCGTCAGTAACATGGCGTAACCAGCTGGGTGGCCGGCCGTCAGCTCGTGCTGCATAAAGCGTTTGGTAAGCTGCCGCCCGGTCAGGCGCCGTAGCCCGGCCGCGGGATCTCCGATGACGTAACGGCCCCGTACATGGCCATAATAAACAACGAAGTGGTTGGCATCCACCCAGAGGATGGCCGGCAGCCCTCCGTCTAATACCGCCAACGTTTCCAAGTCGGGAATTACGACGCCCTCGGCGGTAAGGCCGTAATGTTTCGCGGCGCGGATAAGATCGGTAAATGACGTTCCTGTACGGTCGATGCCCGTCAGGTTACGCAGATGTTCGGAACTCACGTCGCGGGCGTGAAAACGGGCCACCATTGTAAGGGCGGCGATGCCGCAGTCACGCTGGTTGCGCTGGCGGATGATTGGATAGCGGGCGGCAGTCATAATTGAGAAACTTCGGCGGTGATTAATTTGTCGTTTAGCGGAAGTTGGGGCCGCAGGACGTGGCGCATAAAGAAGCGCTCCAGCATGAAATAAATCACGTGTTCGTGCAACTTATTCTTACTGCTCACGAAACGGAGAACCGACATATGAATATAGCTGGCCAGCAGGTCACTGCGTCGCTCAAAGCCGGCCTCGTTAAGTGTACTGGCGTACCAACTATCCAGTTCGGCCCGAAAAGCAGCGAGTCTTGCTCGAAGGGCGTCCTCTTGTTCAAAAGGATAACGATCTTTGATTAATGCCGCCTCGACGTCAGCGCGGTAATTCAGGTAGCGTTGGGTCATATCCCGCTTCTGTAACTTGTTGGTGTTAAAAACTGAGCCATAAGCACTTCGTCGTTCAATTAAAAACGCTCTCATTTCTTCCTTATCGTGGCAGAACTTCCGGATATAGTCCGCGCACATCCTCAAACTGAGCAACCAGGCCCGGTCGTTAGCCGAATCCGCAACAACGAGTCCTTTAATATCCAAAACGGCCCGGCTATCGATGTCAAAAAGAGCTTCGCTGGGTACTGCTAGCCAATTGCCGTACCGCTCCAGCTCCCGCTGATAAGTATCCAGTTGGACTTTCCAGATGACCCCCGATTTAACTTCCGGCTGAAAGAATACATTTATCCTTGTTATGATCTCGCCTAGACAGCTCGCCTCCCGGGGCCTGACCCGTAATCGCAGGTGGTAGTCCGGATCGGTCAACCGCAAGAAAAACAACTCTTCCACCAAGCCTTCATCGCGTAACTGGTGCATGAGTGGACCCAGACGTTCCGCCACGACCTTCTCGCAGGCATGCGCGCCCAAATAAAACTTGAAGTAGCACCAGGCATCGCCCGGCACGAAAGTTCGCTCGGGTCGCTTCGTCTCCGGCAGGATGTTCCACCGCCGGGCCGCCGGGCGCTTGGCGAATACCTCGTTGCGGAACGGCAGTAAAATTTCGTGGTTGTATGCCGTACCCTCCGTGGTAGCGTACCATTGCCGCTGGGGGTCCATCCCGATGGCTTCGGTAAGTTTGAGCTTTTGCTCCGTTACCAGCTGGGTCAGTAAAAATACAGCCGCGGGGTTATTCAGGTCAAGGTAGACAGGTGTCTTGCCGGGTTCAAAAACAAAGGAACATAGTGGCCACCCCCGCTCGGTAAATAAGGAGCGAACGTTGTCGCCGAAATCTTCCAAACTTGCCTCCTTGAGTTTACGGATATCCGTGGTATTTACCATCCAACTGGCGGGGCGAAGCACGAAGTTATCCACCTGAATGCGTGGAATATGTTCCAACATCCCCGCGATGGGGCCGAGGTCCACCAAATACTCGTGGTACCCGCCGTGGTGTTCCTCCTGCAGACAACTCAAAAACTTGTAGAGCGGCAAACAGTTATAGGCGTAATTATGAGCGGTGGATAAGCGGGGAATTATCTCTCGGCCGGTATCGGAGTTTAATAGCAGTATGCGTCCTTTCCGTACCCCGACATATATTTTGTCAACGCCGATCAGCCCTTTCCGTTCGTCAGCCTCAGCATTACTTTTAGTAACGAAGGCAATCTCGTGACGGCGCGTCCGCGGGCGTTCCGTAATGTTGCCGATACGGATATTCGCTAAATGGTTGATTTCAGCTACCTCACAACCCTTTATTGATTCGTCCTCATAGTCGCAGAGCGAGCTTACAATGTCGTGAATTCCTTTTTCGGTGTGGGCAAAACGGCCAAGCAATGCCGTTCCGGAATCCTTACCTAATTCCTGAAAGCAAATCAGGTCTTCTTTTCCCTCTCCCCGAGGTACGACGCGCAGTAGTGCCGCCGAGGTGGGCGGTACATGTTCGAGGTCGTAAGTGAATTGTTCAATATCCGCATGAGTAAGTCGAACGACGCCTTCGCCGGTAGCCAGAGCGGCGGTAATACGCTGTAGTAAGAAGTTATGGCGATGATAGTCCCAACGAACTTGCTTAGTAATCCGGGCACTGGCGCGCGCGCTCACCGGTAGATTATCAACGAGGGGCGTAAAAGTATGATGTTCACCGCCCGTCGTACCGAAGCCGATGCCCAGCTCAGGATCCAAGACTGTCAGCAAGGGAATAAAACGCTCTTCGTATCGCTTTGAAAAGTCGACACGGAATTTTTCCATGGTACCGTTGAGGTTCTTCGCGCTCAGGCGGAGAAATGCTTTAAGCCCCTTTTGCACTTGGCGCGCTTGCTTGAAATCAATGCGTGGCGGAACGGTTGGGGCGACGGCGGCGTCCATACGCAGTACGTCAGGATAAGCCTCGCCGTGAAATTCAGTGACGGCATCGGTAACTGCCCGGTAAGCGGCGATGCTTCCGTTAGCGGAGGCAACGGAAAGCAGCCTGCGTAAGCGGGTGAAAAAGGTAAGAAAAAGATTGGCTTCGCCGGCGGCTTCGTCCGTAGCGGGAATACTTTTCACCAGGGTGGTGAGTGTAATAAACAACGCGTCGTGATAGGGTGCGCCAACCACTTTGGGTTCCAATTCAGAAATCAGGATACCGGCGTTGACCAATTCCTCAACAAAACTTAGAGCCTCATTTTCAGTAATTTCGTCATCCGTCAGTTCGGCGGCCAGTTGGCGGCCGGTAGCACCACCCTGGGCGCGGGCCAACACAGCTTTGGTGTAGTCATTTTGCCCGAATGTACTGAGGTTATACGCCCTTCCACGCGCCGAGTCGATCATCTCTATATAGCGCGCACGGCGGTTTCCCGCCTGAATGGTGTTGTTAGGAAAATAGCGCAGATAGGTGCTCAGACCCTTGACTTTTCGCAACTCTCTGGCGAGATACACCAGGTAAGCCGTGTCCAGGCGCAAGTTTCTAATAAATTTGGGCGAGGACGCGGGTGCAAGGGTTTCGTGAGAAGAAGCGATGCTTGCTGAAGCACAGCCGGCAAAGGTGCCAAATGGCGTAGGCCGGTAGCAAAGCCGGTTGAGGTACTTGAGGGCGGTGATCTGGAATCGCTTTACTTTACGCGGGTCCCGATCGACGTATTCCGCATTGGTCAGGAACTGCTCTACCTCGCCGTAAAAAACTGGGCTGGACAAATAAATTGCTTCGGCTACCGCCGGATCACTCAGTCGTTCGCGCAGGAAAGCGTTGATATCATAGCCATATTCGCCAGCCTCGAAAGCAGAAAGTGGTAGGCGGGGTACTCGGTAAACGAAGTTAGGTAAGAATTTAAGCATTACTCAGGGTTGATTGGTTATGAAATACGGGCGAAACGGAGGGTGCCATCAGTTCACTGCTGGCGATGAGGCGCAGGCTGTTTTGCTGCTGGGCGGAATCCCCCCCAACTTCGCGGATTACAAAATCAGTTACGCCGAACTGCCGTCCTATTACCTCCAGTCGTTCCGCCAATTCATCCGGCGTGGCAATGATGGCATTGACGATTCGGCTGCCCTTGTGCAGCTGGCGCATACTTTTGATGACTTCGCGGCGGGTAGCCTCATCAGGAACGCAAGAAGCCGCCAAGGCCATGATCACTTTAGGCTGGTAGCCGTGCCGTGCGGCAAAGGCGTCGCGGTAGCGAGCTACTTCATCGGCTTCGGGGTGCTCCAGGGCGTTCATGGTGTGGAAGGTAGATTTCACCATGTGCATACGGCGATCGACGGCGGTACGCCAGTGCCGAAAACTGCTGCCCAGCTGGTACAGATCCGGCAGGGCGCCGAAGGCGGGCGGTACAACGATACGCTCCCGCTCCAGCACCGTTTGCTCTTCGTTGAGCAGCCGTACCGTTCGGGCGACGCGTTGGTCAAAATCATCCGGGTAATCCGGAAATTCCTCACAGCGCATCTGACGAGCGATGCGAAGGGCCGGACGGCCGTTTGCGAAACCCAGGTCCACCCTGTTGTGGAAGAGGTTGGCTAACAGTTTAAAGTCAAGTGCTATATCGTAAGGGGAGTGAAAATTAGCCAGCACGCCGGCCATACCCACCCGGATACGCTCCGTCTCGTGCAGCAGTAGCGGTAAGAGCACCCGGGGAGATGCCCAGGGAGTGAGCACATTGTGGACGTGGTGCTCGGTAAGCCAGAATTGCTGAAACCCGAGCTGGTCGGCCAGGCGTGCTTGCGCCATGACGTCCATTAGGGCATGTAACGAACTGCGGTCATTACGGCGGTAGCCAAACTCAAGAACTCCAAAACGGAAATTTGTCATGGTCAGATAAATTTTAGAGGTTAAGAAGAAGTGCCTGGTCCAGGGCAAAAACGCCCGGCTGAAACCGGCTAAGCTGGCTTAGGGTAGCCCCCAGGTGCCCGTCTAGCAGTGATGCATGATGGCGTGGAGGTAATGTCTGAAAGTGCTGGTGCCAGTAACTGAAACGAAAGTGCGCTTGCCAAACATCAGCGGCACGCTGAAAACAGGCCTCCCCGGTAGCGACGGCTAGGCGACCGAACATATATACCAAGCCGGCCGAACCATGGCAGAACAGGGCGTTGCCGTGAATCTGCGCCTCGTCGGGGTCCAGCCGGTCGGCGACGTGGCGGGCCAAGCACAATCCGTATTCGTACAGTGCCGCATTACCCAGGCATCTACCGGCTCGCAACTGGGCGAAGGCAACGTTGAGATCACCGTAGCAGTACCCTACCCGGCTGTTGTAGGTTTGAGTTCCTTCTTCGCCTAACCACCAGTCGGGGTCGTTTTCATACACGGCTTTGGGGTAGAACTTGCTTCCAACCACCCCCGCACCCGCGTCCCCGCCCTCTTCCTTCAAGCGGTAGCTCTCCAGATAAGCGAGTTGCTCAGTGATCAGCGTGCGCATCAGTTCGGGCCGGTAGCCCAGTTCAAGGGCGCGGCACCAGATCAGAATGTGTCCGGTAAGGCCATGGGCCAGCCCCGTGTTATACTCTTCCGGCCCGTGCTGCCCCTGAAGAATGGAATTATAGATACGGCATCCGCGCGCGTCGCGAACCGCCTGGCCCAGATAGGCTTCCATGATACTATCGAGATGCTTACGCGTTTCTGGCTGCTGAACATTTTCTAATAGAACAAGGAAAACGCCTAAGGGGCCATGAAGAAAGTCAACGTTGCGTTCTTTAAAATCAGCTAAAGCCGCCTCGGCAATAATATCATTTATTCCCAGGCGACTGGCGGGAGCGAGGCCAGCGGATAACACACCCAAACGTGTCAGTTCGTCTAAACCATAGATCACACCGGATAGGCCGGAGCAGATCGTATGCAAAGTGGTCATTCGCAGTTCGCCCCGGCTCAAGCGCCCGGTAACCTCAGCGGCGGCCCGATGGCTAAGTTGATGCGCTTGCTTCCGGACGGCATCAGGTAGGCATTTGGCTTGGGCCAAGTGCGCGCTAATGGTGGCGACGCCGGTCAGACCGTTCATCAGGCTACTGTCAAAAGTGTCAAGTCCGTCGGCAAAACAAGCTAAAAAACGGGTGACCGTCGGGTCGATAAAAGTGGAGGTTAGCTTTTGTCCCATAATTAGATGAGGTTAAAGAAATGATAGAGAGGTTGAGGGTCGGTAGCCAGCGCGTCGATCACGAGTTGCTGGCCGAGCTTCCCCTCGAAAAGAGACAGTTTCTTCATGGCGGCATAGTCATACACCGCCGGGGCCATATCAGCGTTAGGATAATCAGCGTTACGGGTAATTTCGCCGCGCCAGAAAGCGGCGGCTTCCCGAAAGTCGGAGGCTCCGGTCAGATCGGCCAGCCGTTGAAAAAACAGCAGTGCTCCGGCGCGGCCGTAAAGCAAGCTATTACCGCTTACAGCCGTAGTCGCATAACTTCGGCGATTAGCCGTGAAATGAAGTTGCTCTAGGAAAGTGGATGCTTTCGACCACTGTCCCAATGCTTTTGCCAGCCGCCAGCCGGCGTAGGCGATGCCGACATCTCCGTAGGCCAGGCAGAGGCGACCGGGACCATCGACACCCGGCCTAAGGTAGTAGCAGCCAGTAACAGGAGCCTTCGAGGAGCGTTCCTCAATGGCGCCCAGTACGGCCTCGGCGCGGGTCCGCCAGCCGGCATGGGTGCTAAAATGTTGTAAGCCGACCAACAGAAAAGTAGCGTGGAAGGCCAGGCCGTGGGCAATATTGGTCGGTATCAGGTAGCTTCCATCCCCCTTACGCGCCGCCATCGCCGTCGTGTCAGGCAGGTAACTCAGGGCTTCGTCAGCATCGAGTAGCGACTTACAACCGCAGCTGAGTAAGTACCAGGCCGGCAGGAAGCCACCGGTGTAAGGATCAGACTCGCCAGCGGCAAAGTGTTCTCGCATCCGCTTCGTCAGGATGGTAACCAGCGTAGGTAATAATTCTTCGGCAACTGATTTGAGTTCCATCCGCGGTGCAAAATGATGGAGGTAGAAATACAGTTCGGCCAGCTCGACCGTATTGACACGGTGATTCGCCGCCAATACGCCCTGAATGGCTTTCCAGCCCAGGGCTCGGGCCTGGCTTAATTCTACCGAACTGCCTGTGTGACAATAGCGATAAAAACGATAGGCGGAAAAACCAAGCAGGCCGAAACCCAGGTCGTAACGGTCTACGGTAGGAACAGCAGTAGCTAGCTGCTCGCCGATGGCTCGGGGCAGCGACCGCGTGCGGGTCTGAGTAATCATGCGTCGGAAAATTATTTAAGGTGAAGGGCTAAAATCAGTCTTTCCGGAAGCGGTCAATGTCATCCGATGGGCCGCGTTGGTAGCTTTTTTTCAGCCCGCCAAGTCGGTAGCTTATGGAGAGGTGAACCCGACGGGTGTTGCTGGCCTGTACATACTCGGCGTTGTAGCCGGGGAAGAAATACTCGCCCCGTTTAATGCGGGTATTGAACAGATCGGTTGCGTAAGCGGATATGGTGATCTTGTCACCCGGCAGGTTGTAGGTAGCCCCGAAGTCGACGTAGCTGAGGTTGAAGCTTTCCCCCTGGAAGTATCGGCGGCCACGTACAAAGCGGTATTCGCCCTCGACGGTGAGGTTTGGCGTCACCTTGATGCGGTGGCCGGTTGTAAAGGTCAGTTTTGTCGTCGGAGCGGTAAAGTCGGCCAGATTTTCGTACCCTTCGGCGGCGATGTACTCGAGCGGAAGAACAAGGCCGGAGAAGCGACCGCTGTAACGTCCTTTTTTACCAAAGCGGTAGTAGATCGTGGCTTGCGCGTAATTAGCACGGATGCCGTAGGCGTTTTCCGGGCGTATCAGCGTCGTCAGGCCATCTTCCTGAAGCGTACGGATGTCACTGGCGTGGCGGCGGCCGCGCAGGTGCCCGAGGTTGAGGTACAGGAATTGAAAAAGCTGAGCGTTAAGCACTAAGCGGTTCGACAGTTGAGGCAGAAGGTCGCTGTTGCCGGAGCGGATCGTGAAGGCGTCGATGTTGCGAACGTAGGGGTTGATCTTCTGATAGTTCGGACGCGTGATAGAAGCACTGTAATTGAGACTAAAGCGGTAGTTTTCGCCGGCCCGGTAGCTGAGCGCGCCGTTGGGAAAGAGGTTGCCGTAGTGCCGGTTAGTGGTGTTGCCATCCTGGCGCAGGCTGACCGCTTCAATCAGGCTGTATTCATACCGCAGGCCACCCTCAAGACTAAAATTGCCGATCGTGTGGCTGGCACCGGCGTAGGCCGCCAACACGCTCTCGCGGTAGCGGAGGCTATCGGAACGACTAATATCCCGACGAGGCGGATTGTTGGAGATAGTGTCGTAGACGGCCAAGTTGGTAATGGCTCCGTCGGATGCCTTGACACCAAAACTGAATTCAGTGTTTTTGGTGACCTTCTTGTTGACGTCAGTACGGAAGGTAAGCTGGGAGCCGTCCAGCGGCAGTTCGCCCAGTATTTCGGTGCCTTCGGCGGAGTTGATGTCAGGCGGCTGGCGGCGCAAGAAGGTAGCGGTTTCACGAGAGTAGCCCGCCGTCCACCCCAGATCTACTCGGAGGTTGCTGCCAAGGGTATCCAGGTCCCGATCAAAGTAGGCCATCAGGTTGGTCAGGTTATCGCTGATGCGGGCGTTTTCCTCTTGGCCGACGGAAAAGACTTCCGTGTTCTCCAGCCGGAATTCGCTAATGTCTTGACTGGCGTTACGCTGAATTTGAAAGTAGCTATTGCCGGTCAGGCCAATACGCTGGCGGTCGTTCAGGTCGTATTCGGCGTTGAAGTTAAAACTGGGCACCCGGTTGAGATCAAGATAATCCGTGGCGGTACTGCCGGTACCGGAACGGGTGCCGGAGTAGGTTTCGGTCCTGTCGTCGTCGCCGTAAGTATAATTTCGGCTAAAAGAGACGCCGCCGTTAAAGCGAATACGGCTACCGTTAAGATTGAGGTATGCCGAGTGGCCGCTGCTCAGTTCGCGGTCGATACTCAGACGATTGTTTAACGTGGCGTTAAAGAACTGGTCGGGCATTTTGCGAGTAACGATGTTGATCTCTCCGCCCGTTCCGGAAGCGTCCTGATTGATGGACTTCCCACTACGAATTTCAATACTTTTAATCTCAGCAGCGGGTATGCCGCGCAGAAGCGTCAGGGTCTGAGCTACGGTCATCGTACGTTTGCGGCCGTTGATGAGTACGTTAACTGAGCCCATACCGTTAAGGGTAAGGCTCGTACGTTGTATGTCTACGCCCGGCGCGCGGCCCAAGAGTTCAGCGGCGTTACTACCGTTGATGTTGGGGAGCAGTTCGGCGGCTACAATCATTTTACCGCCCTGGAAGGTGATGGGGTCGCGGAAGGCAGTCACCTTTACGGTCTCCAGGTTGGTGTTTTGGTTTTGCAGCACGACATCCCGCGTAAGGGTTTGACCATTGGTGAGTATAAAGGGGTCGCTTTCCTTATCCATGAAGCCGAGCCGGGAGATGCGCAACCGGCAAGCAACGCCGGCGGGAACTTCGGTGAAGCGGTATAGACCATCCACATCTATGAGTTGAAAGCCGAGGATGGTGGAATCCGCTACGGCGGTAAGTGCTACGGAGGCGAAGTCGATAGACTGGCCCTCGGCGTCGAGAACCCGGCCCTCGGCGATGGCCAGACCGGTGTTTTCCGCCTTTATTTGTTCTAGCGTCCGCGCCTCTTCGGTGGTGATTTGGGCGGTGAGTACACCTTTGCCGAAGCAGCAAGCCGACATAAGGAGCATTAGAATATATTTGTATCGAATGGGAATCATGATGGATTAATTTTCGGCTACAGTTTAGAAATGATTAAGGGGGGCGGGCGAGTGGGGGAGGTATACTTATCGTACATCTTTTGTCACTCGCCCTAACCCTATTTTAAGAAGTTGAGACGTTACTCACCGTTAGGGATTTCGTTGTCTCCTTCGCCGTTGCATTGTTTACGACAGCCACTTTCTTGAAGCTCTCTACGTTTACCCATTGCGGCGCTCTTGTTTATCTCACCACCGACGGTGGAATTGAGCTGTAGATCCTGAAGACGGACGAGTGTCTCCTTGTTAAAGACTAATTTCTTCTTAGGCATGATGATGGATTTAGTGTTGAGGTGATGATGCGCGGACGTTAGTCAACGGTAGGGCTCTGGTTATCGGGGTGATCTTCCTTGTTGCAGGTTTTGCGACAGCAGCTGCCGGGAAAAGGATCGCGGCCACCGTCGCTGTGCGGGTTATCTCCACCCGTACTGGCTTCGAGTTGGCGATCTTGCAGGCGGACGAGCGTGTCCTTATCGAGGGATAATTTCTTCTTAGGCATGATGATGGAGTTTATTTGTTGCAAGACTTGCTGCAGCAGGATTTGTTATCGACGGGATCGGTTCCGGGAGGATCAAGCAGTTCGGCCATACGGTCGTCCGCGCCGCCGGTATTGCTTTCCGGGTGCGGATCGTTCGCGCCGCCGAAAGCGGCCTGAAGTTGCTGATCCTGAAGGCGGACGAGAGTGTCCTTATCGAGGCTGAGTTTTAATTTGCTCATTATAATTATAGTTTGTTAACACCAGCCAGCCGCGTTGCCGGGGCAGTGGCCCGGGAGAGGGGGCGGTATGCTTTCCGTTATTGAAAACCGGTTGAGAACGAAGCACTACGGACGGTGATCCCTGTCCGGGCCGCCCGGCAACAGCGGAGGCGTGGCGTCAGTTAGGCCCGGCCGGCAGCCGGCCGGGCAAGACGGATTTGGATTTAGTTGCAGGACTTGTTGCAACAGCTATCGGAAGCGACGAGCTCGACGCCGACTTTAGTGGAATCCGCCTGAGCGGCACCGCCGGTGACGGCCGAGGCCTGGTCGTCTTGGAGACGAGCAAGACGCTCCGTGTCGATGGTGAGTTTCTTCTTGGGAGAAGCCATAATGAATGGATTTAAAGGGTGAAAAAATGGTTCTAAGTTTCCCGCGGAGAAAACAATAGGAATTATTTTTTTAGTGCTTTGGGTATGCTCTCAGCACCGGGAGAATAGTATTATTTTTTAGAACGGAATTAATTCCGCGCGCGGAAATATCTCCTTAAGTACTTCATCCATCATCCGGCCCTTATCCTGATCGACGAAGAGCTGATTATTTCCCATAATGACGCAGGCGATGTGGTTGTCAGTTTGGTCGGGTATGCGAACGATTCGGTTGATCATTACAGACTTTTGTTTTCGATGATATTCAGAGCGCCGCAACCACATCCGGTATACACGCAGGTTTTGCAGCCCGCGGCCGTCTTCCCGATAGATATCAAAGAACCCAACGCGGTTATCAACTTCGAGAAAATCAGTAATTGCCTTCATCACCGTCAGTTGAATTCGCCGGTCATGAGCGCGCTGCTTTATTTCAGTGATTTCAAAGTATATTTCATAGATGGCCAGTTCTACCCCCAGGTAAAGGGATACCACATCCTCCTGCCAGTAGCGTAGAAAGCGAATGGTGTAACGGTTGCCCCGCTCGGACTCAAAGGCGTATGCATCAGGGGCCAAGGGGAGAAGGGGGTAGCCCAGGTCGGGGGCGGCAGTGGGGGGTGATTGTCCCATAACGATTCTGTTTGGGGGATGCGCGGCGCGGTTGATCGAGAGCCCATCTTTTTTAATTATTGGATGATCAATTGGTTGCGTTAGCACCGTCTGTAGAAGCGGAGCCGAAACGAAGGCGGAGTTGGTAATATCCCGTTAGTGCTCGCAGTTGATAAGCACCCGGCAGAATGTAGCACTGGCCGGAAGGAAAGTCCGGCACAAAAGAGGCCAGGTCCAGCGGTTCCCATACCCGAATCCGATGACGATGAAAGTGATAACGCTCAGCAGAGGGGTCGAGCGTACCAGCCGGCAGGCGCAGTATGGCTTCAGTAGGCTTCTCAGTCGGTAACAGACAGCCGCGAAGAATAGTCGCTTCCGCGGGGTCGCAAGCCACCTCCGTATTTTTCCAGTCGCTCTACTGGCTCCATTCGACAAATACCGTGAAACTTGCAGTCGTGTTTTGGCATTCCTAGGACGATGTCCATGGTCAAAGGACGATGTATAACGATGGTATCGATGATCGGTGAAATTCGCATAGCGAAATATTTTATGTAGCTTTATGGTAACTGAATCAGGGTTCTAGTCCTATCTGGCCGACTCATGTTATAGTGTGGAATCTTTTATTACGACTAGCCATTCTTGCTGTTGTTCTGGTGAAGCACTGTCAAAGTCGACGGGAGAGGAGATCATGCCGATCAGCATGAGGATCGTGTAAATGATAAACATAAAGCGTGTATTTGTATGAGTGAAAGTTCGTTGTTGTCCGAAGACATTACAATGATCGGGCCAGGCGGCGGGCGCAGCACGGACAGGTCCTCTCCAAATTCCACCTTTCTTCACTTACTCAAAGCAACTTCGATCTGCCCGAAAAAATATAACTCGCTGACCATCAACTACTTAACAAAAGACACACTCTCTCTTAATCTTACCTGAAATCTCTTTTGATTTTACTTTTTTTTTGCTAAATCAGCTACTTTGGGTTTTACCTACTACTTGCAAATCACGTAAAATGGAATCATTAGCGGAACTCGCGCGCTTTATTCGAGAGCACAAAGGCGGGCGTCTCAGCGTAGTGTCCGATGCCACACGGCCGGAAAAGTTAACCGATAAATTATATCAGGCTTTGGCGGATGGAAGTGTAACAACTGATGACGAAGCTTTAGCTAAATTTTACCCAGGCAATAAAAGTCGCAAAAGTCTATACAAGCTTAAAAGCACGTTACGTAGAAGATTGATGAACACTTTATTGATTCTTGATTATAGCAAAACAAAAATATCCGATCACCACAAACAATATCTCGAATGCTTCTCTCTGCTGTATTTTTCTACCGTACTGAATGGTCAGACTGCACAACAAACCAGAACAAAGTTTAACGAGCGAGCAAAAAACATAGCCGCTAAAAACCACTTGTCTACTTTTTCTATTGAAGCAGGTATCGCTATTCATTGGGACAATAGTATGACGGGTAACGTATCGCTCGCTGAAAGAAGTCATCAAGAACTAATAAACCTTTCAAATTTAAGACATCGCGAAGTACTTCTTCGTTCTACATGGTTACTAGTGGGTGCATTATCCCTCAAGCAATCTTCACAGAGAGATATCGTAGTACCTCATATAGACAGCTGTTTTTCAATTATTGATAATCTCCCACCCTGCCCTATAGTGAGTTTTCACTCAGTCTCCTTAGAAGGAATGTTGCGTATGGCAAGAGCGATGGTAGTACGTGATTACGAAAAAGCGTATCACATCGGCATCAGCACGCTTGATCAGGTAGACGCAATTGATGTGATTGGTAAGAAGAACGGCAAAATAGCCATCGCCCTGAATTTAATTTGCTGCCTCATTGCATTAAGAAAGTCCGAGGAAGGTTTTAAATATATTGATAAATTTGAAGAAAACAACCTTATAGCTAAGCAAAATGGTTGGAACTGGTATAAATTTAAACAGCTCCACATTCTTTTGGCGATTCGAGGTGCGGAGTATGTCTTGGCCTATAATATATATAAAGAATTAGTCGACCGCCCCGCCTTTAAGAAACAAAGAAGTCTGATCAAGGAAGGTTTCGCTCTTTACGGTGCTTACTTCCATATCATCCAATCCGGTGGCCGTCTTCCAAAAATAGACAAACCCTTCCGTACCCAAAAATTCATAAACGAAGTTCCCACCTTCTCCAAAGACAAACGCGGTCATAACGTTCCCGTCCTCGTGGCCCAGTTCATGATCAGTCTGCTCGCCCAGGATTTCGACCGGGTAATCGATCGATACGAAGCACTTAATAAGTATGCCGAGCGCCATTTGGACAAAGACAAGAACTATCGGGCTAACTTGTTCTTTCGGATCATCCGGGCGGCCGTACGCGCTAATTTTGTTTATGCCCCCTTCTACGCGGAAGCACTTCCCTACCGCGCCCGGCTCGACGAGATCCCACCCGACGTGCTCGACCCCACTTACGATCAAGAGATCGTCACCTACGAGACTCTATTCAATATCATCTGCGAGAACCTTCCAGAATCGCCGCACGACTATCAAGAACGAATGCGGATAATAGCAGAAACAGGCAGCGATCCCGCATTAGCTTACCGAACAATGGAATTCACCCAAAATTAAAAGTTTAGTGGCAGGTAATTCATCTAATCGCCTCTCCTGAATCACACCTTTTTGCGCTCCCAGTAGTTCTGCTCCTCCGTCTCCGCCAGCAGCGTCAGGTAGGAGTTGTAGCGCACGTCCGTCACCCGGTCGTCTTCGGCTTCGACGGAGGCGATGACGGCGCAGCCCGGTTCGGTTTTGTGCAGGCAGGTACCGCCGAAACGGCACTCCGGGCTTAGCGCGAAGATCTCCCGGTAGTAGTAGGCGATGTCGATCGGCTTGAGGTAGTTGAAGGTCAGATTCTTGATGCCGGGCGGGTCGATGATCTCCCCACCGAAGGGCAGGTCGAAGAGCTCAGCGAAAGTGGTGGTGTGGGTGCCCTTCCCCGTATAGTCGGAGATTTCGCCGGTGCGCAGGTCGAGCTCAGGGGCGATGGCGTTAACGAGGGTGGACTTCCCTACCCCACTCTGCCCGCTGAGCAAACTACGCTTGTCTTTCAGCAAATCTTTGAACTCGTCGAGGTTGGTACCGGCCTCCGCTGAAACGAGGAGAACCTCGTAACCGATATCGGTATAGATGGACGCGATGGCCTCAAAAGTCAGCAGGTCGTCCTCCTCCAGCAAGTCGGATTTGTTGAAGACGATGGTGGTGGGGATGCCGAAGGGCTCGGTCATCAGCAGGAAACGGTCGATGAAGCCCAACTTGACGTCCGGGTACAGCAGCGTAACGATCAACACGGCCTGGTCGATATTGCTCGCCAGCAGGTGCAATTCATGTTTTTTGCGCGGGCTCTGACGGACAACGTAGTTCTTCCGGTCGTCGATCTTGCGGATGGCTCCCGTCTCCTCGTCGCCCGTCCCTTCAATAACTACCGAGACGCGGTCACCCACGGCAATCGGGTTGGTCAGTTGTTTATCGTCGAGGCGAAAACGGCCGGCCACGCGGCAGCGAAGCTCAGTGTCGCCTTCCGGACTTGGCACGTCGAGACGGACGTTATACCAGGAGCCGGTGGATTTGGTGACGGTACCTTCTTGCATAGCGTAGAAAAAAGTTATTAAGTTCTTGGTAAAGGTATGCAGGTGAAAACAATAGCAGGACGATTGATTCTAATTTTTTGTTGGTTTAGCCGAAATTTTACAGCCTTTCGCTTACCAAAAACCTTTGACTTAGCGGCGGAGGCGGTTAGGCACCCGTTTGTGTCTTGACCTAATCACCAATTCCGACAGAGTAAAAGATGTTAGTACAAGATTTGGTTCTCTTTTGATCTGTAGCGTGTTTTTAGTCAGGTTTACCCTGTTTTCATTTTAGGTAGATCCCCCTAAAAAGCTACTATATACAAGGAAAAAGGAGTTCGGGACTACTTCATTCATCTTTATTGAGTCAACTAGAATATATGTCGTAACATTGTAGTAAAGAACGCACAAATTTTTATTCCTTCACATTCTTCTTAAATAGAAACCACTATAAGTTTTGTTTTAAAATTCTGACCTGTTTTCATTACAATTTCGACCACTTTTACTTTGTTTTCTCGAGAGAATGTTTTATAAATTATGGTTTCATGACTTTTAGTTTAACCAGCCCGTCTTCCTGGAAGACTTTAGTTTCTCTATTTTTAGTTTTCATGTTAACAGGGTTCATCGGGGCTCAAGACCTGGAAGTAGAGATCACCGTTCCCGATGAGACGAGCATTTGTGGGCCGATCAATATTTTTGAAGTTACGATTACCAACGAGGTCGATGTGGATGCAATGGACGCCATCGATGTGATCGCTGAATTTGAATCCGTCACGGGGCTTACTCTCATTAGTGCTACGGCTCCGGCCACCTTATCCGGTAACCAGCTAAGCGTTGGAGACATTGCCGAAGGAGCCTCCGTTACCTTTCAGGTAGAATACCAGTTAGGGTGTGATTTTAGCGGAGAGGAACTGGTTACTGCCATCAATATTATACAGGGGGGAACCGGAGATGTGGAAGGAGATGCTTCCCAGGTTCTTTCCGCTGATATATCCGTTCCATTAAGTTCCCCCGCTATTCTGGGGGTCTACCTTGGGCTTACGGAGACCGTTACTCCACGAATTGTTAACAACGGATTTGGGGAACTGTCAGAGTTAACTTACTGTGTAAGTAACAACCTTGGTTACCTGGAGGCTCAATCCATCGTTGTTGGTGGTGTTGATATTACGGCGGGAGGGGTAGCTTTTTCTACCGCTACGCAAGACTGCTATACCATTACCAACGCAGCAATAATGGGAGCCGGTTTGGGCGCTACCTTCAACCAGGGTGAATCTATTTTCCCGGTGGAAACCTGGGAAGTAGTAGCATGCTCGCTGGATCCTGATGATATAATGCGCAGGGCACAGTTTGGCTGTCTGGGTAACACGGACTGCCAAAATAAGCCCCAGGGAGACTACATTGACACCGGGGTTTCGTTTTCCCTGCTTGCGCCAAGAATTGAAACGGAGGTAGTCTCCGCCAGTAGTCCTGCCTGTTACGTCGATGAGCCAACGGAGGTAACCATCAGGTTGACCAATGAGGGAGATGCACCGGCCCTGAATATTGATTACCGGATTTTTACCGGAGGAAATGGAGACCGGGGAATGGTCGTAGACGTTGCTTCCATTACGGTCATCAGGGAAAGTGATAATAGCGCGGTGTCGAGTACAACGAGGTTCGCTACGGCGGCGACCGATTGCCGGGCTCCGGGAATTCGCGACGTAGGGCTTACCCTGGACAATGCCGATCTGTTGCCCGGAGAAAGCGTTTTAGTGACCTATCAGGTAACGGCAAGTTGCGATTGCAACGTTTGCGATATCCGCAATAAGTACTGGAACCAGTTTCGTGTGGAGCAGGTATTTGACCGCTGTCTTGAAACCCTGGTCAACAGAAGAAACGTAACGCCAAATGGTCGCTTTGATGCCTTCATTCAAGGTTTCCCGGAAGGTCCTACCTCCCTCTTCTCCGAACAGGAAGGGTGTGTAACCTACTACGCAACGAATATGCAGCTCGACTGGTTAAGCGGAAGCTATGCGGATGCGGAGTTGGAGGCAATTTTCACCCTCCCCTGCGGTACGGATTATGTTGATGGCTCTTTCGTTTGGAAGGATCGGGACGGAATGACCTATACCGCCGAAACGGTAGAATACGTTGACAACAACACGCTCAATTCGGATGACGAGTTGCGCGTAACTTTTGCTCCTTCTGGAAGGCCCAGTGGGTTTAACTATGCCGGTGGAGCCCAGTTCGACTTTTGCATCACGGTGGATTGCGCCGAGAAGCCCGTTCCGGCTGACTGTGGAAATCCTTTCTTTGATGTTATAATCGATGCCCAGTTCGACTTCACCATCGACGACTGTGCCGCTCCCTGTTCCACTCAGAAAATATGGGATCCCCAAGATCTTAATCTACGGCTATTCTGTCCTTCTGATGATGTCTGTGATTGTGATGGTATAACGTTTACCGACCTGGCCATTGAGCGGATCAACTACGGTACCGGAGACACCAATAACGACCAGATACCAGACGGCATGATTGACCCCTCCACCATCGAGTCGGATCGCTTCCTGGCGGGTGACACCATAAAAGCTACGCTTCAGGGAATTGTCAGTGACGCAGACGGAGATAAGAATTTCACCAACGGGTTTGTCACTTATCCTTTCATTCACCAAAACTTCACCCCGCTTTCAGCGCGCATCGCAATCTATGATGAAAGCGATGGGAACACGATGTACGAGTGTACCGCGGTACCCGTTACGCCCGACTATCCGGGGATGCGAATTATCGTTGATTACTCGGTGGGCGCTTTAAATAACTTTGGCTGTGGTCTCCCGGGGGGCTTCGTTTTCGAAGACGGTGACAGTATTGCGGTTTGCCTTGTGTACACCGAGAAGGATGCCATTACCGACCAGTTCCGAATCATCAATTACCAACCCCGCTTTTATGTCTCTGAAGCCGACTTTGAACTGGGCGTCGCGTACCAGTGTAATCCCCTGATCGGCCAGATGACCCAGATCGGTTACACCGAAGGGGTCGACAGGGTCTTCAACGACTTTGGAGCTTGTGATCTTTCTGACTGGACCATTCGTTATGACCGTAACATCGGTGGTGCCGGGGTGGATGAGTTTCCCAATGAAATCAGGCCCCTGGGCTTGCCCGACCGCCTGGTTCTTACCAAGCCAAGTGAATTTATTTTCAGGCTGGACGAGTGGGATATTTTAATCCAGCAACGTATCGCTCCGGCCAATAACATCATTGATACAAGAGGTTTACCCAGCCCTTCTATTCCCGCTCAGTACTTTGTGGTGAACGGTGATGAAGTTACCCTGCTGATTGGTGACTACCTCCGTAGTCTAGGGCTCTCGGAAATTCCGCCAGACGAAGGCTACCGAATTATCATGTACCCAAGGATTCAGGGCAACTGTGAATCGGTCGAAGCTACCTATGATTTCTCTTACCAGTTCTTCGAAGCGGTGGAAGAGAATATCTTCTGCACCGACGAAATCGACAACGGCCTGGAGGAGTTTGATTTTGATTACATCGGCGCGGCACGCCTGACCATTGTTGCCGACCAGGACGTAATCCGTTTGTGTAGTGGAAACGAAATGACGCCGATCCGGATCAGAAACCTGGAGTCTCCAACCGCCACCAATGCTTTCTTATATCCGGAGGCAACCGGAGGGGTTCTCATTACCCGTATTGAGGATGCTAATTCGGGTGCCGAGATCATGCCCAACCAATTTGGAATTTATGAATTGGGTAACATCGGTGGTACCAGCGAAAGGGTCCTGAATGTATTCTTCACCAAGAACACCTGTGACGTTGAAACCATTGATTTTGTAGCTGGTTTTGACTGTAATGGGTACCCGGAAACAATCAACGATGCGATTTGTCAGGACCCTTCCAGCGTGATGCTCACCAGTGCCAACTCTGGCCAGGACTTTATTGTGAGGGAGCCACCTTTTAGCGCAACCCGGATCATCGATCTCTGTGATCCAATTACCTACGAAGTTGACATCCTGAGTTCCGATCTTGGATATGTACGAGACATGCAGTTGCTTTTTTATCTTCCTTCCGGCCAAGTTTACATTCCTAATACAATGATGTTGTCCAATCCGAGCCCCGCGCTCGGAGGCAATTTCGTTTCGGTTGATGACCCGCAGGAGTACTTCCCTTCCCGGTATCGCTTCCGTATTAATGAAGCCGCTGATCAGCTATTGGGTACCGAGGGGCTCGTTGGTGCAAAGGATCCAGATAACAGTGTTATTACTCTAAAGTTTCAGGTTTCTACGGATTGTAATTTTGTTTCTGGAAGAAGGGTCGGCTTTTTACTGGTTGGGTATAACAGTTGTGGTGACCGGTTACCGGTGCGTTTGCGTCGTTCAGGCCGAACCGCGCTCAGACCTAACGAGCCTAGCCTTGAACTCGAAGTAGGCCCGGCGAACCTGGCGCTGAACGCCTGTAATATGGAGCCCGCTACCACCAGCGTTCAGATCGAGGTCGGTGAATCTACCCAGACCATTCTGGACACCATTAAGGTAACCCTGCCTCCCGGTATTGAGTACGTACCGGACAGTTACGTGCCGGGCGACAACGCTCAACCGGGCAACAACCCCACTGTCATCAGTACCAACGGCGGGCAATGCCTCTTGTGGCCATTTACCCCTGGTTTGACGGAAGGACAAATGGTTAACTTCGACATCGATGTGGTTGCCGTAGACGTAGGGCAACTTTGTGGCGAAGACGTGATTGCCGTAGAAGTTGTATCCAGCTTCGAAGACTCTTGTAATGACATGATCTGTACGGTTGGGGAGATTTCCGGAGAAGCATTCCAAACGGTCTCCATCGGTAAGCCCGATTTCGACTTCGACAATATAGACGGTAGTATCACCCTGAACCCCGGTGCAGGTACGGCCACGGCGGACTTTACCGTCCAGCTGACCAACTTCGGCTTTGCGATTGATGGCGGAAACTCCGTTACCGTAGACATCTACGATGACGTCAACAACAACGGCGTGTTCAACGTCGGTACGGATACCTACCTTTTCTCTCTCGATACGGTGCTCCAGATGCCTTTAGGCCCAGGACAAAGTATTACGATTACCGACATGGCGACCTTCCCGGCATCTAACGTTTGTACCATAATCGGGGTAATCAACCCGGAAACAACCTGTTCCTGTGCCGAAGTTGCTTCTAATACCTTCCGTCCGGAAATCATCTTCGACTACGAAATGGAATTTGATGTATGTAGTGGAGAACAGGTAACCATCGGCCCTATGCCGGTAGCTGGCTATGAGGTGGAGTGGTTGTCGGTTGACAACTCCGACCTTAGTAATCTCTCGGATACGGAAAATACTCCCACGGTTTTCACGGCCCCGGCGAATAATTCCGGATCACCGATTACGCTGCAGTACACCCTGCGTACCTCCAACGCTCCCTGTTTCGACGACCAGATTGTAAGCGTAACCATTGCGCCCGACGTCATGGACGTTGTGAACGTACAGGCTTGTATGGGCGCTTCCTACAGTCTCCCAACCGTGAACGATCCTAACGCCAGCAACTTCGTCTGGTCTCCTTCCGCGGGTCTGACGATCAGCGCGGATGGTAAATTCGCTACGGTAAACAACGTAAGCGCATCAGCCGCTTATACGTTAAATTACGACATTGGCGGAGGTGGCTGCCCTGCAAGCTACGTAGTAAACGTAACCGCAATTAACTGTGGTGGGGCTAATACAGCCCTGGGTGATACCGTTTTCTTTGATTTCAACGAAGATGGGCTTCAGACCCCCGGTGAACCCGGTATCGCGATGGTGACCGTAAACCTGATTGACGCAAATACCGGAACGGTTATCAGTACTACGATGACCGGCCCCGACGGAATGTATCTGTTCGATATGCTGCCCGCCGGAAACTACGCCGTGGAATTCGTTTTACCCGATGGTTTTGTCTTCACCACTAACGATGCGGGAGGAAACGCTAACGATGCCGATGACAGTGATGCCGACCCCGTGACCGGTATTACTCCCGCTACTTTCCTTCCCCTTGACGAACAGGACTTTACCATCGATGCGGGCTTCATCCCGGATTGTTCGCTGGAGCTGGAACTGATAGTAAGTGAGTGTATCCCGAATGGAGCGGGGGATCTGGCCCGTCGGGTGCAGGTAATTGCTACCTGGGACGGAAACCCCTATACTTACGATCAGTTTGGCGACGGTAACGATATTCTCGAAGTTAATTTCAACGGTACCATTACCATGGTAACCATTGGCGAGCTGGCCGGAGAACTTACGGTTATCGACCAGTTGCTGGACGCAAACACGCCCGTATCTTATAACGTAACCGCTGCTTTCCAGGAAGCTACCGCTTGTACCGCAATGGCCATGTCCGGCCCCTTCGACCCCTGTTTGGTTGACCTGGCGCTGACGAAAACAGCCAGTACCATAATGCCTACACCTGGTCCGTACAGTTACGGAGATCAGATATGTATGGACATAACCGTGTTCAACCAGGGAGATCAAACGGTAGATAACGTCCAGATCCAGGATTCCCTGCCCGCCGGCTTCGCTTTAGATGCGGCGAACAGCCCCGGATGGTTTGACATCGCCCCGCTTCAGTTGTTCATTTTTCCTGATCCCCTGGCTCCGGGAGAAACTGCCGTTGCCACCATCTGTGTGACGTTGGAGATGGCACCAGGTGGAGTTGATGACTACACGAATATTGCAGAAATCACCTCCTTTACGGATACGATGGGGGTAGACCTATCGGACTTCGACGAAGACAGCTCACCCGATAACAACTTCAGCAATGATGCCGGTGGAGCCCCCAACACTACGTCCGATAACGTGGTAGATGGTAACGGAATGGGAGTGCCCGGAGACGATGTTGCCGCGACGGACGAAGACGATAACGATCCCTTCTTTGTCGGAGTCTTTGACCTCGCGCTGGTGAAAATGCTGGAAACAGATCCGTTTTACGCCGTTGGTGATATCATTGAATACTCCTTTCAGGTCGTTAATCAGGGTAACGTCCCCGCCGAAAACATTGTGGTTATTGATTACGTGCCCGACGGCCTTACGTGGGTGCCGGCGAACGAATCCGCAACGCCTCCATGGTCTGCCCCGGGGGCACCGATTGGAATGTTCACTCCCTCTACGCTTACTATCCCCGGTACGCTGGCACCAGGCGATACGTTCGAGTTTACCGTTCAGTTACAACTGGCTCCACAGGGAATGATGGAAACCTTCCTTCGTACCAATATCGCGGAAATCGCTTCCGCTACCGGGCCCGGGGGAGTGGCTGTTGATGATATTGACAGTACCCCTAACTCTGATCCATTGGATGACGCCGGTGGTGTTGCCTTTTCGGACTCCGATGACGCCCTCAACGGAGATGGTACGGGAGCACCCGGTGATACGGAAGCTGAAACCGACGAGGACGATGCTGACCCGGCCCTGGTCGCTACGGATAGTGTCGCTATCGGCAGTACGGTCTACATCGACCCTAATAACAATGGTATGCAGGACATAGGCGAAATGGGTGTTCCTGGTGTCATTATGGAACTCTTCCTGGATGCCAACGGTAACATGATTATTGATGCCGGAGAAATGACCCCTTACGCAACTACGACTACGGATGCTAACGGAGACTACTACTTCGGAATGCTGATTCCAGGCAACTACCAGGTGCAAGTCTCTAATGTCAACTTTGGTACGGCAAACGCACTGGGAGATTTTGCCACCTCTTCTACTCCTACAAGTATTACGGATGATGATGTTGATGGTAACGACGATGGATCTCAGCCCGGAGGCTCTTTCACTACGGTCTCTTCCCCGGTAGTTCGCCTCATTCCAACTATGGAACCAACCGTAGCGGGTGGGTTAGAAACCTTCCAGGGCAACACCCAGGACGTTGACAGTGGGCAAGACGATGAAAATGGCAACATGACCGTCGACTTTGGCTTCCTACCCAACGTAGCAATTGGCAGTACTGTATTCGTGGACACCAACGACAACGGGATGCAAGACGCTGGGGAACAAGGTATTCCAACCGTCACTCTATTCCTGTATCAGGATGCAAACGGTGACGGCCTTATCAACGGCGCGGAGACCACCCCGATTGATACAACGGTAACAGACGCATTAGGTGACTATGTGTTCGCGGGGCTGGCTCCGGGCATGTACCAGGTGGGCATACCCGCAACCGAATTTGGCGCCGGTGGAGGTCTTGAGTTCCTGCCAATGTCTTCGACTGACATCTCCACCACCGATGACGATAACCAAGTCGACGGTGATGACAATGGAGAACAAGACGGGGGAGATGGCACTATCGTACTTTCTCCCGTGATAGACCTGCAACCGGGGGAGGAACCCATTAACGGCACGGGAGAAGACGAACAGGGTACAGAAAAAGACGACGGCTTCGACGCAAGCGGCGATATGACCGTCGACTTCGGCTTCGTCTGTAATCTTGAGATTGAAACGGTACCGGGACCCTACACGATTTGTGGAACCAAACCACTCAACCTACCCGAGATTGCTACCATCATTCCGGGGAACGTTAACGGAACCTGGACGACAACAGGCGACGGAATGTTCCTGGACGCAAGTCTGAACCCAGTCGCTCCCGCCCGCTATGCCGACGTTGAGTTCTACCTGCCGGGCACCAGAGACCGCAACAGCGGTTCCGTGATGCTTACGTTGGTAACGGACCCCGCCGGTCTATGTCCGCCAGTCACCGTTACCATCGAGGTAACCGTGCTGCAGGTTGATTGTGGTTCCTTCTTCTGGGACGGGCAGTAACCTGGATTCCAGCCCCGGCCATTTGATTAAACCAAACGGTACCGGACAATTTTTTAGCCACCCCGGTCAGGATTCTTCCTGGCCGGGGTGGCTTCGTTTGCGGGCTTCGTGTTCGGAGTGATGTTAGTGCTCAATTGGACATCTTGATCTGAAAACTGGTTGTGAGGTAGTCTCTGCGCTGAAAAAACTTTGCCCCCTACAGGTAGCTGCTAACGGAGGCCCCATTGCTGAAAAATGTACTTTTGATAAAAATAAATAAACCTGCCATGGCCAAAGAGCACCACTACAAGATTAAAACCGAATGGACCGGTAACCTCGGTTCAGGCACCCTTGATTACCGCGCTTACAAGCGCGATCACGTCATCTCCGCCGAAGGTAAATACAGCCCTATTAACGGATCTTCCGATCCCTGTTTTCGGGGCGACGCCGAACGGTATAACCCGGAAGAGTTGTTCCTCAGCTCCCTGTCCGCCTGCCATATGCTCTGGTACCTGCATCTGGCTTCGGTCAGCGGAATTACGGTACTGGAATATGTCGACGCCGCCGAGGGTACAATGGACGAAGATGCTGACGGTACCGGGCGTTTTACTTCCGTTACCCTACAACCACATATCGTAATTGCACAGACGGATAAAATCGACCAGGCCAAAGCACTGCACCAGGAGGCGGGTAAGAAGTGCTTTATCGCTAATTCGGTAAAAGTACCGATTGCGTACGGCGGAGAAGTCTCGGTGATGTAGGGAGGTTCCGCACCGGCCCGTCGTAATAGAAAAGGGCGGGCCCGCCGTCGCGAACCCGCCCTTTATGGAGCGTTAAACCAAGAGAAACTTACTCTTTAATGAAGCGCCGCGCCACCCGTCCCTCGCCGTCGGTCAGTCGTAAAACGTACGTACCGGCCGGAAGTCCGGCCGTTCTGATGGTAGCGTTGGATGGCAGCAGGTCGTAGTGCCGGTCGATCACGTTACGGCCCATCAGGTCGAATACCCGTACGGACAGATTACGCAGTTCTCCTCCTGTCTTCAACCGCAGATCACCGCTGGTCGGATTCGGGAATATGCCCAGCAACTGACGGTTGATCTCCGCGTCGGTCGCCACCGGCCGCTGGATCACGATCTCAGTATTCGCGTTCGGGTAGCGGAGGGCGGTAGTATCCGCCGCGTCCTTGACCTCGGCAAAGATAGCGAGCCGGTAAGAGCCGCCCTCGGGCAGGTCGATCGTCGCGTTAATGTCGGTTTCGTCGGTAAACATTTCCGGGATGACGTACTCGAACGAAAGCGTATCCGTATTGTCGCCTTCCGCCCCGACAATCGTCGTAAAGGCCGTTCGGGAAACGACGGTAACGTCGTCCGACAGTTGTTGTAACTCGACGGCCAGGTAGTTCAGGTCCGAAGCAACACCGTTGGCGATCAGGGTAGCGTAAGCCACTTCGATGTTCAAGACGTCACCCGTCGTGAAAGCAGGGGTGGTTTCTCCCGCCGCGATAAAGTCGGCGGCGTTGACCCAGGTGACGAACTCTTCGCGGTCGGCCAGGGTATCCATTACCGTGCCCACGATATTCACCCGTCCAACGTCTTCGGTAAAGTTGCGACCTACGCCATTAGCATTATTAGAAACGAGGATTACCCGCAGACTGTGCGTATGGCCTTCCGGCAGATCGGTCGTCAGCGGGATTTGCGCTCCGCTGAGGTACTCCGTGGCCACGGTGTAGGTGACCATCGTCGTGTCTGAGTTCGGTTCTCCGGCCAGGACGACAAGTGAGCCGTCGAAAATTGATTGATTGACCGTCGCGCCGGCGGCATCCAGTTCGCTGATGCGAACCGCCACCTGTTGCAGGCTGTCCTCCATGCCCGCCATATCGATTTGGGTGGCGTAGGCGATGGTCATCTCAAGTTCCTCCCCAAGCCGGATCTCGCCGATGCCGTCGCCGTCCGTATCCAGGTCATCGCGGTTAACGAAGTCGATCAGCCGGTCACGGCTGGTCATTTCGCCGCCGCCGTCATCAGCAACGATGTTTACCTGTCCGCGATCCTCGAGGAAGTTGCGGCCTACGCCGTTAGCGTTAACCGAAACGAGGATCACCCGCAGGTTGTGCGTATGACCTTCCGGCAGGTCGGCCGTCAGGGGAATTGCTCCGCCGACGATGTAGTCCATGGCTACGGTGTAAGTCACCATCGCCGTGTCCGCAGCGGGGCTACCGGCCAGAACGACCAGGGAGCCGGCGAAAACCGACTCATTGACCTTCATGCCGGCGGCGTCCACTTCACTGATCCGAACCGCTATCTGCTGCAGACTGTCTTCCATGCCCGCCATATCGATCTGGGTGGCGTAGGCGATGGTCATCGACAGTTCCTCCCCTATCCGAATTTCACCGATGCCGTCGCCGTCCGTGTCCAGATCATCGCGGTTAACGAAGTCGATCAGCCTGGCGCGACCGGTCATTTCGCCGCCGCCTTCAGCGACGATGTTGACCCGACCGCTGTCTTCAAGAAAGTTTCGCCCCGCGCCGTCAGCATTATTGGAGACGAGAATTACCCGTAGCGTGTGCGTGTGTCCTTCCGGCAGGTCGGCAGTCAGGGGGATCGCTATGTCCCCGATGTAGTTCATCGCTACGGTGTAGTTCACCATTGCGGTGTCCGTGTTCGGCCCGCCGTTCGTGACCACCAACGAACCGTTGAACACGGACTGGTTTACGGTTGCGCCGGCGGAATCGAGTTCGCTGATACGCACGGCGACCTGTTGCAGCTCGTCCTCCATGCCGTTCGAGTCGATCTGGGTAGCATAAGAAATCGTCATCGACAGGTCCTGGCCGATGGTGATCTCGCCGATGCCATCGCCGTCCGCGTCGAGGTCAGCGCGGTTAACGAAGTCGATCATTCGCTCGCGCTGGTTGAGAACGGAAAGACCTTCCGGCGTGGCGCAAACGCCGGTAGATCCGTTATCCGAGGAGCCGGGGCCGGGCACGCCGGCGGCGAAAGCCAGCATCGGCACAAGTAAAAAAAGGTAGAATACGTGCTTCATAGTTGATAAATTGATTGTGAAAATTATTAAGAGCGGTTTAAGGTCAATCGAATGACGACCGTGTTATGATGGAACTAATATAATATTTTCAATCAACGAAGACCCAGCCGCCCCCGTGATTATAATCATATGGCGTAGCTAAATCACCATGAAGTAAACGGGCCGCGGCAACTATGGTCGTTCCCCGCCTGATGAGCCGGGACAAGGACGGTCACGCAATGAATACACCCACCCCGCCGAATAAAGGACAACTTACCGGAACGACGAACCGCCGCCGCGAAAGCCGGGGAGTTCAGCCACTTCCCCCTACGTTGCGCCACCACTCCTTCCCGGAACCCGCGCCCCCGCCCAAAAAATGAACGGGCCATGGAAAATTAGTGACGGGGCACAAAAAAAGAGGCAACATGGTTGCCTCTCAATAACCCCAAAAAACCAAATGAAAACTAAATTAACCAGTCGATAACGACATTATGTACCGCCTGATTATATCCCCAAGATAGGTTAAATTCTGTTAAGCGCAACCTTTTCACCAAAAAATATTGCACCCAAGCGCATTTTTACTTTGCTTGAAAATCACTAAAAGCCGGCTAAATTCTATTTCCCCTCGGAGTGTTACCTTTGCGCTATGGCAACTACCCGAATTATCGGCGGCATAATTATTATCGGCGCACCGCGTCCGTAGGAATGCCTCGTTTGCCCATGCAAAAAGCTCCGACGGACTCGCTTCCGCCGGAGCTTTTTTCTTTCCACCCCAAGAGACCATTAGTATGTACAAGACGCTGGACCAACTAAACCTGCCCGAAATCGATAAGGAAATCCTCCAATTTTGGGAGGAGCGCGATGTATTTAAGCGCAGCATCGAGGAGCGGGACGCGGACAACTCCTTCGTCTTTTACGAAGGCCCGCCATCGGCTAACGGTATGCCCGGCATCCACCACGTGATGGCCCGGACGATCAAGGATATCTTCTGTCGTTTCCAGACGCTGCGGGGCAAACGCGTCGAGCGCAAGGGCGGCTGGGACACCCACGGCCTGCCGATCGAACTTAAGGTGGAGTCTGAACTCGGCATCACGAAGGAAGACATCGGCACCAAGATCAGCGTCGACGATTATAACAAAGCCTGTAAGGAAACCGTGATGCGTTATAAGGGCGTGTGGGACGATATCACCACCAAAATGGGCTACTGGGTCGACCTTGAAAACCCGTACGTGACCTACGAGAACGAATACATGGAATCCGTGTGGTGGCTGCTCAAGCAGATTTACGACAAGGGACTGATGTACAAAGGCTACACGATCCAGCCCTACTCCCCCGCGGCGGGAACGGGCCTGAGTTCGCACGAGTTGAATATGCCGGGGGCGTACCAGGACGTTTCGGATACAACGGTCGTGGCGATGTTCAAGGCGGAAAAAGACGACGACTTCAACTGGCTATGGAGCCTGCCCGTAGCGCCACCCTTGAACCCCACCCCCGACCCCTCCCCGGGGGGGAAGGGAGACGGCTCAGACGTTGGAGGTGATACCGGCGAGACTTCAGAAACACCTGCCACGTCTCCCCTCTCCCCCGGAGAGGGTCCGGGGGTGAGGTTAATGGGCAGCGAAGACTCCACCGCCGTCCACATCATCGCCTGGACCACCACGCCGTGGACCCTGCCCAGCAACACCGCCCTTACCGTCGGCCCCAAGATCGAGTACGTCAAGGTGCGCACGAAAAACCAATACACCGGCGACGCGAACGACGTTGTGCTGGCCAAAGAACTGGTCGGCAAGTGGTTCGGCGGCCACAATCAGCCGACGATCGAGGCGATCTCCGCGCCCTTCACCGGCGAGCAACTGGTGGGCGTTTGCTACGAGCAATTACTCGAAGGCCCCAAGCCGACGGACGGCGACGCCTTCCGCATCATCCCCGGTAATTTCGTGA
>ENA-ORXT01000955-ORXT01000955.1-marine-metagenome-genome-assembly--contig:-NODE-955-length-41516-cov-56.419894_pt1 | contig 41516 bp, 30 predicted proteins | sample MGYA00237868_ERZ511482 | MGnify/ENA metagenome assembly ERZ511482 | reverse complement strand
CTGTTCTTAATGTCTAGGAAAAATTAACAATTTGAAATACATACTAATTTAGTACCCGAACCACTAGTGCCCCAAGCATTAAGTAAAAGGTAATATGGGCGCTGTTATTTTTCACTTACCTGCTCAATCCCTCATACAACCACTTCGCCAGCGCTTCCCGATTGGACGCTTTTAAAAACCGTTGCTGATCATAGCTGTTCTTAATATTTCCCAATTCAATAAACACCGAATTCGGTTTTACCTCTCTTAACATGTGGAGGTCCCGTCCGCTGATGGTTCCCTGATAGTTCCCTTTGGAGCGGTATCTTTTGTACTTGTTTTTAAAGGTTGTATGCAATTTTTTGGCTAAAGTTCGACCCTTTTTAGAACCTGGAAAATAGTAAAAGAAAACGTCTGTTTTTTGTTTAGTACTGCGGGAGTCGATGTGAATACATAGTAAGGTTTGGTCTTTAATTCCCTGTTTTTTATGTCTTTCGTAAAGGGTATTAACTGCGTCGGATCGTTGGTAAAGGCGCGTCTTTTGACTACGGGGAATCTTGTAATTTCCCCAGCAATACTCGTCCATATCTCCTTTGAGAATTTCATCATCGCGCAAACCATCGTCCGGATCGCGGGTGATCATGTAGGCGAGAGCACCGTGTGAGAGCAGGTGTCGAACCAATCGAAGTGCCACATCGTAAGCATATTCGTCTTCGTACAAACTGTTTCGTCCATTTTTACCAACTGCGCCACTATCAGGACCACCGTGTCCACTGACGACATAAAATACCTTGCCACGGAGTTTGTTATCAATTTGAGGAATGTAGGCGTGTTTTTTTCCAAAAATGGGAAATTTTCGGTAGCCGCTGACCCGGGCATCCGCTTCGAGTTTATTTTCTGATACCAGATTTGCTTCTCTTTCTACGTTCGCCAACCGCTCTTTTCTGGTTTTTTCGCTTTCAGAAATAGCCTCCTTTTGGAGATCCGTTAATAGTTCGTCTACCGTTGGTGTATCGTCGGAAATATTAGGTGGTGGAAGATTGACAGGTGGCTTGAGGACCACCGGATTTTTTTTTGCTACAGGACCTCCCAGACAATCCAGTTCACTATAAGGTACCCACAAAATACTGCTGCTGGCAATATCCTGTTGTCTAAGATTTTTTGCTTTTAAATATTCATTATACCGTTTGATGCGGAGGGCTTTTTCCCATCCCTTAATTCCCAGGGTGGTCTTGATACTCTTGCCATTATAGTCATAGATCAATACTGGAATCTGGTATGTACGACTGGTTTTAAGCTTACTTTTGGAATTGAGACCGTTGAGTTCGTAGAATTTTTCGAGATTACAATTGGCCTTTTCCAGTTTATATCGTGCCAGGAATCGGTGTATATTATCGCCAGACCGGGCTTTTACACTATGAAAATAGGGATCTGCCGCCGATAGCGCGGAGGTGGAGAAAAAAAGTAAAATCAGTAATAGAATAGTGTTTTTAAGCGCCATGATATTTAGATAGTTTCCTTCAGTCAGTCGGTATGCTGCCCATAAAACCTTTGTCAAATAAGGCAGTCAACTAGCAAGTTATTAAATTTTATACTTTTGTGTTTGATTTTAATAAATAATTAAAGTGGGGAATGGATAATTTTCATCCAAAACCTATTTCTCTCTTCAGTCTATTGCTAAAACTAACATATGGATGAGTTTGTAGAGACGACCACGACCAGTTGGGTACAACGTATTTCCGGGGCCATCGCAGGATTAATCTTTGCGCCTCTATTTATTTTTGCGGGATTTTATGCTTTAAAGCATGGAGAAATCACCCATGCTAAAACAACCAACGCCCTGAAAGTGGTTGTTAACGATGTGGCGAGTCCCGATGATGCCCGGGTCGGAGATGTGTTCAGGTACGTAGGAACCGTTTATTCACCAGGTGAAAAATTTCAGGATACCCAATTTGACGTGGCCATTGACGCCATTAAGGTCTATCGGCAAGTATATACCTATCAATGGGTGGAGCGGAAAAAGGAAAAAAAGAAGCGAACTGCGACCGGTGGTGAAAGAACGGAAAAAACGTATACCTATTCTAGAAAATGGAATCTTGAACTAATAAATTCTAATCGATTTAAAATTCCTGAAGGGCACCAAAATCCACGCAGAAGAGTAGCAGAACCCTTGTTATTTGAGCAGGAAGAGATCCTGATGGGACAATATATTCTGCACGAAAAATTTCGGGATGCGCTGCTGAATTATAAAATATTACCACTGAATCAAGATATGTTTTCTTCGGTTCAATACGTTATTTTGGATACGATTAATTCGGTTATTTGTCCAGGTGACAAGTTTGGAAAAAACATTAGTAAGGCTTATTACGGCTCTTCAAAGTCTAAAACTTCTTCCCTTTATTTGGGAAATGGAATGCCCGAAGCGCCGCAAATTGGAGATTCAAGAATTGAATATTGGTACATTCCGACGGACGTATATACGGTGGTTGGACAAAAGTCACGGAATATGATTATTCCAAAATCTAACAAAGATCTTTTTATTCATTCAGAATTGCCTTGTGGTGGGGTAAGACATTCTCCGCACGGAGATTTTGGAATGCTCTTTTCGGGAGACCAAACGGTAAAGGAGATGTTTAAAATAGTACACCAGTCCAATGATAAAATATTTGTGATTTTGCGCTTTGTCGGATTAATTTTCGTGGTAGCAGGATTCGCTATTCTTGGAAGTCCGCTGGGATTATTATTCGCCTGGCTTCCTTTTTTTGGTAGAATTTGGGAAAAGGTGGTCTTTAAAATAATGCAAGTACTTGGAACGTTAACCGGTATTTGTATTTCTGCTTTTTATTTTTTAAAATACAATAGTTTGGCCAATTTGACCATCTATGACTTATATTTCGTCTTTGCAGTCTTACTGTTTTTATTTTTTGTGAATGGATTGTCGGTCAGTGTGCAGGCGAATGGAAAAGAGGTTTTTAGCGGAGATTATTAAGCTTTGTACCAAAAAATTTATAAGAAATGAACATCCTGTGAGTTCCCGAGTTTTACAAAAGAAAAAACATGACCAACCAAGATCTTCTTAACAAAGAGCTCCGTAATTTCTACGCGCTCAATAAACAAATAAATAAATATTTCAACGGTAGCGAAATAGATTTTTTACCCGAATCAGTGCAGCTGGGATTAATGGACTACCTAGGAATAGTCTGTGAATCTGAGGAAATAACGGGTGCCATTCTCGAAAAATCCGCCGTGAATCCAACCAATACCATAGATTCTATCGTTTCTGAAATTACCGAAAACCTCAATCAAATTATCAAACAGGATTTGGATGATCAGGTAAAAGCTGCTGGTTATCGGATGTCTGTCAATCGATTGATCAGTTACCATTTAGCCAATTTTGAAAACCTCAAATTTGTGGGTAACGAAAAAAATGATATTTCCGATTTAATTTCGGTTACTGAACGACTTCGGTCCGTAAAGAAAAAGATAATTGGATAGATAAAAATCCTTAAGGAACTGTACATAAATAAGTAGTCCCAAAAAAAGCAGTCAAAAACGTAAAGTTATTATTAACTCATTCCTAATAAACTAAGACCTAATAAAAAAGATCGTCCCGGAAATTTGGGATGATCTTTTTTATTGTATGACACGCGGTGCGTTTAAAAATGTTAGAGTAGAAACATTGAAGACATTGAAGACATTGAAAACGTAGATACAAGGCATGCCTTGTATCTACGTTTTCAACCGCAATCGCAACCGTTTCTCTACAGCTTTACCACCTTTTCCCAGGCAATCGTTACCCCGTCAATTTCTACCAGAATAACGTACATTCCCGGACTTAAATCTTGTCCCAAAGACGTCAGGCCGCCATTTTCAAAATTAACCGCCTCCGTCATTTTACCCATCAGATCGTATACCAATAAACGACCTTTTTGGTAAGTAGCCTGATAGTCGACTGTTACCTCAAATTGGGTGGTAGAAGGATTTGGAAAGACCTTTAGCTCAGTCAGATTTTCGGTCAGGTCCGTCGTATTGGTCACCAAAATATCTACGACCGAAGTGACCGTTGTAGAACCACAAGGATTACTGACAGAAAGTATAACTGGATAGGTTCCATCTGCGTCATACAAGTGAGTAGGATTGGGTTGCGTACTCGTTCTTCCATCACCAAAAGTCCAAAGATAATTTAATCCATCGGTTGCATTACTTGTAAAAATAACCTGTCCGTTACTTAAGAGGATTTGTCCAATCTCTGCGGACGGCGCCGTAAAAGTAGTCACATTGAGATCCTGTGATAATTCAAAAGTACCATTCGGCATTTCGAGGTTAAGCGTTGCTTTATAATTGCCCGCATCCGTATAAGTCACCGTTGGATTTTGCAAATTAGAAGTCGCTGGTTCTCCTCCTTCAAAGGTCCAAAGCCGGCTGGTCGCTGTCTCATTTACATCCGTATAAGTTATTTCAAAAGGATCACATCCTGAAGTAGCGGAGGTCGTAAAAAGCTGTGGTGTTGCCGCATCTCTTACTAAAAATCTATCAACGGCTGCTTCTACCACGTTACTAGAGCCTTCTAGATCAGACGTTTCGAAAATGATTTTTACCTCATCCGTTATCGTGATAAAATCCGCCAGGTTATATCTTAGACGTGGACTCCAACCGTCCTCATTTCCCGCAAATTTTACAATAGTAACTTCTGTCAAACCATTATCAACTTTTACTTCCAGCGTATCGTTGGGACTATTATTTCCAAAGGCATTAAAGAACCAGTAATGGAAACTCAGTTCCGGATTTGTATAACTGGATAAATTCATAGAAGGTGAAATTAACCGGGTAAAACCGTTGTCTACATCATCTGCACCAATCGAACCACCACCGTTTCCAGTAACATAACACTGGTCTCCCAGGTCACCGGAAATATCTACATCTGTATTTACCGGTTGTCCATAATGATCTGTTCCAGCGGGTTCTCCTCGTTCCCAGAAACCATCACTTGCCGAACTGACAACCTGCCAGCCAAGATCAAAAATAAAATCATCCTTAAACCCGGGAGTCAATTCAACCACCGTAGGTCCAGCGGTACCAGTTTGTAGCGTTATAATTTTTTCGAAATAACCCCAGGTAGCAAAGCTTACATCATATATTCCGTCTACAACCAAACGGGAAAAGTTTCCATTTCCATCGGTATTGGCTTCATAAGAAAGGCTTTGCCCTACTAGACTTATTGCGGTATTTGCAATTGGTAAACCCGTTTCAGCATCTATTACTTGTGCCGTAAATTGAGTAGTCGGCAGCGGATTTAACTGGATATCCTGAATAAACAATTCGCCATTTTCTAACGTTACTTCCGCGATGGCCGTTTCATAAGCAGGGTGAGAATAGGTCACTGTAAAGTTTCCTGATAATACCTGACCAGTTTGATAATCACCTGCCAAAGTACTGTTGGCGAAATTGACTTGTGCAGAACCAATCACCACGCGCGCATCACTAATCGGAGCACCCGTAACCGCATTTGTAATTTTTCCTTCCAGGTGACAAGCCCTTACATAATTAGGCGTCAAAACAAAGAAGCCCTGATTAATATCAGAAACGACCACAGTTCCACTGGTAAAATAAGGATAAACACCCCAGGCACCACTTCCGGATTCTCCGGGTAGTAAGGTATCAAAATTTCCTACTTCAATAATATTATCGGGACGACTTGCATCCGCGAGGATACAACCATCGGTATAATAAGAAATAATCAAAAAGTCATTCCAGACAAAAACGTTGTGTGGTAATACCCCTTGATTGATGGTGGAGAGCGGACGAAACTGGTCCAGCTCCCGGATATCATCCAGATCTGAAATATCATAAACACCAACGGGCGCATTGCCTACTTCGTCGGTTGTAAAAACCACATTGCTGTCATCACTCAACCACGCATTATGCGTAAAGTCAAAAGGAGTTTCTTGTGTAGCTAATAATTGTACGTTGTTTAAATCACTGATATCGTAGATGCCCAGCTGCCCTTCGAAAATTTCTGAACTGTAAAGTTTATTGTCGCGTACGTACGCATCGTGCGAATAAATTGCAGGGGCAGCAGCAACGTACGCTGGGTTGGCCGGATCGGTCGCCAGGTCAATAAAAAAAACACCTCCGGCATTTAAGTTACAGCCAGAAAGATGACCGATACCATTTACGTCGATAAAGATATTGTGACAAGGACCGAGCTGTCCGCCAATTTCTGTAAGGTTCGGTTCCCAGCGAAAAGCATCTGCTTCTGTAATTTGATCAGGCAGGTTGGTCAGATTAATGACATTGATTCCGCCTCCGGTTTCGTTGGTAACATATGCGTAAGAATCCCATACTTTAATATCTCGCCAGATGGATTCGGGACCACTAAGAAAACCTTTATCTTCTGGATTATCCGGATCGGTTATATCAAAAATAGCGACACCCGTAGCTGAACCAACAAGGGCGTATTCCCGTCCGTCCGCTTCGTAACCCCAAATATCATTAAGTCGTTGTGGAAAATTAACCTCCGCCCGAAGGGTCATATTGAGTTGAGCGGCAAGTGGTAACGAAAAAATTGCGGAAAGTAATAGTAAACATATATTTTTCATGAAAGATAAATTTTGTTTGAATGAAAGATAAAGGTGCTGTCAATATAACGTATTTGTAAGGATTTTGATTAATCAAAATGTCAAAAGACTGACACTTGTTTATTATTCAACGGTTCCGTTTTTACTGAATATTTTTACAAAATAACCCTAAAACACCGTATTAGGAATAGATTAACGATCGTTAAAACACTTAACTAAACATTGGTTTAATATAAAATTGAATTGAATATCAATGATTTACATAATTAAAATTAACATACCTTAAAATCAATAACAAGGAGTTGAGCATTAAACGCTTGTTTGCCAGAGTTATGTAGGTGTATATTGCAGTAAGAAACGGTTCAAAAATAACTTAGGATCAATTAAAAAATAAGTTATTCTTTTATTGATCCTTATCTCTTCTAAAAACCAAAAAGAGCTTATAAGAATTAATGGGTGTTCTCATAGTGTGTGGGCTGCCCCCCGATCTAATGTGATCGGTGGGGTGGTTTTTTTCTCAAAAATAATTTTCAATTACTGAAATCCTAATCAGTTATTGAAAGATTTAAAATATATAAAAATTTAATGGGTGTTCTCATAGTGTGTGTGGACTGCTCTCCGATCCAATGTGGTCGGAGGGTAGTTTTTTTTGTAAGACATTCCTTAAAATCCTCCTGTTACCCGATCTAAATGCACAAAAAACATGCCTTCAAAAATCAAAACCTCCCCGTCATTCTAAAATGATCCCGAATCAAACGCAGTCCCTCCCACAATCCTATCGGTTCGATTCCCTGTTTCAACTGATACTCACAGATCTCAAACAAGTAACCAAAATGGTCTCCCAAAACCTTCCATGCCTCAACGATACCATACTGTGGATCGTAGATATGAGCTGGTTCACTAAAAGCTCCGTTCAGCTCAATGATTTTAAATTCTCTTAAGTTCACCAGGTCTTCAAAACAATCAAATTTAATATCCAGACGACCATAATTGACGCCAGGTAGATGTTGCAGTATCTCTCTTACGCGAGACAAAAGCCCCTCCGTATTCCATTCTTTTCCATCCAAAAAAATAGCGCCCAGCGAATGATTACCAATTTTAGGCAAAGCAAAAACATCACCTTTTGCTAAAATCTGGCCCATGATCACCGCCGGATCTTTACGCAATTCTTCGGTCTGCATGGCATAGCGGGGCGTTGCTTCCAGTAATTCCTCCACGGTACTTTTTCCATCCCCGATAATCGACATAAATTCTTTTTTTACGATGCTCGTTAGCTGTACCTTTTTGGTGCCGGGATGCCTTACAAAAAATACGCCCATCTCTTCTTTATCGGAGACAAATTCTTGCACGAGATATTCTGTTTGTATCATGGATAAAAACGCTGATAATTTGGCTTCATCCCGAATAATTTTTAACCCCAATCCGCGCAGTCCATGATTGGGTTTGAGGAGAATTGGATAGGCTAGATTTTCGGAATATAACCACTTTTTTATAACGGCAACTTTGGTCTCCGGAAAGATGACGAGGGTCTTTGGATAATGTGCTTTTGGGAGTTGATCGTATATTTTATCCTTTGGAACAAGAAAGGCACCACCGTTTATAATTCCCGGATTAGCGACCGTAAAGAATACCCAGCTACGGGAGCGAAAAGCGTAGTACAGATATTGAAAAAAGGAAGGGAAATATACGATCCAGACGGGCCAGTATTCCCAGTGGCGCAGGCGGTGAAGAAACAAGGATCGACTCATCGTAGATTTAGATAATTGAATAATATATCTTCGTCTACAAATTGTGCAATGGTATGACTGACGGTTTTGATAGCAGGATAAATTACTCCGCCGGGTTTTGTTTCGTACCGATTCTCCAAGTGAAAACTACGGATGGCTTGCGGTGTTTTTAAATCGGGTAGGGCATCGTGAAATTTAACGGTCATCTTTGCCCGTTCTTCTGGTGTATAAAGTGTAGAGGACAACCAGCAATGCCCCGTTTTGGTATCCAGCTGAGTTGTTATTTTATTTTGACCATCCCAAATCCATTCCCAAAGATTTCCTTTGGTAGAGTAGTGGAGTAAGGTAAAGGGTTCAATGTCGGTCAGGTCTACATTGTTCCATGCGGAAATGATATCTTCAGCATCCAGCAAATCCAGTACAATCAAACCACGACTTTTTCGGTAGGCTGCCGCGCGTTGATGTTTGGTACGTCCACCATTTAAAATAACCAAAAAATTATTAAAATTATCGTATCCAATCCAGGTACCCCCTTTTACATCTTGCGGGAAGGTGAGGTTTTTTTTGTTGCTAATCCAGTCACGAATCAGGATTGGTTTTTTCCGCCCGATATGCTCATCCCGACTGGAAGAGATGACAATACTGTTTTTTAAAGGAATAAAACTAACCAGACACATGCTTTGCTTGATATTTGATGGTGGCTGGTGCATACCCAAAATTTTGCTGGATAGCATCGCCTAAAAAATGGGTTACTGCAGGACGAATAATAGCATTGTGGTGTATTATGTGTTCGAGTTGATAGAGCAATTCCCGATGATAAGATGTTTTTATAACTACTTGATTGTTAATGAGTTCTATTGGTTTGTCCGGCTTGTTGAAATGTTTTTTTAGATATTTTAATTGACGGATAGCGAGTAATCGATCCTCTTCCAGCGCTAAATTTCGGGCGCGGTTTTCATAGTCTACCCGACCAGCATCATAATTTTGCACCAGCAATATAAATATTTCCAGCGTATGTCTCAGATGTCGCCCTATCGATGCTGCTGCCATTTCAGCATCAGAAATGAAAGTATATTGTTTGTCCTCCAGAGTGGTTACCAGCACAATAAGCTCATCTAAATGTGCAATTATATCTTTTTCAAGTGATGATTTTTCCATAATTTCATAAAAGTATAAAACTATCTTTTTTAAGCCAGACAAGTTTTTAAATGATCTACCAACTGCCAGCAATCCACAAAATTATTATACAACGGAACGGGTGCTACCCGAATAACATCCGGTTCTCGCCAGTCTGCAATTACGCCTTTTTTTGTCAATTTGTCATATAGTTTTTTATCTGCGTTTGCCACTTGTACCGAAAGTTGACAACCACGTTGAGTTGGGTCAGCAGGCGTGATGATGCTTACCCGATCCGTATTCATACCATTTAATAAAAATTCCAGATAGCCCGTCATCCGTAAAGATTTTTCCCGCAGCTTGTCTATTCCTGCTGCTTCAAAAATCTCCAGCGAAGCATGAATAGCCGCCATACTTAAAATCGGCGGGTTACTTAATTGCCAGCCTTCGACGCCAGGAATCGGATCGAACCCGTCCCGCATTCCAAATCTGGTTTCTTTGTTGTGTCCCCACCAACCCGTAAATCTTGGAATCTTTTTGGCTTTTGCGTGGCGTTCGTGTACAAAGCATCCTCCCAAACTACCAGGCCCACTATTCAGATATTTGTAAGTGCACCAGACCGCAAAGTCAGCACCGCTGTCGTGTAAATTTAAAGGCAAATTTCCGGCACCGTGCGCACAGTCAAAACCGACCATACATTTTTTCTTTTTTCCCATCCTGGTGATGGCTTTCATATCCAAAAATTGTCCGGTATAATAATTAGGATTGCCAAAAAGAATGAGCGCGATCTCGTCTCCCTGTTCCGCAATCGTTTTTTCAATATCCTCCATCCGCAGGAGGGTTTCTCCTTTTCTGGCCTTTAGCGAAATAATGTCTTTTTTTGGATTAAAACCATGAAAGGCAACTTGCGAAGCGACCGCATATCGATCCGAAGGAAAAGCGTCGTGTTCGATCAGTATTTTATACTTCTTTTTGGTTGGACGATAAAAAGAAACCATCATCAAATGCAGGTTGACCGAGAGGGTATTCATCACCACTGTTTCGATCGGTTTGGCACCAACCACTCGAGCCATATTTTTGGTTAGAAACTCATGGTAAGGCAACCAGGGATTTTTACTTTGAAAGTGACCTTCTACACCGTATGCTTTCCAGTCCTTGAGTTCCTGTTCAATAAAAGATTTAGTTGATTTAGGTTGTAAACCCAAAGAGTTTCCACAAAAATAAAGATGATTTTTACCATTAGATTGTTTAGGAATGTGAAAATCCCGTCGAAACGATTTTAAAGGATCTTCTCGGTCTTCACGCCGGGCAAAAGACAACGTATCTTGAAAATTCATACATATTTTTTAAAACTCCCTCGAGAGTCAGGAATGGCGATTAAATAGCGTGATGGAAAAAGAGGAAGCATAGTGTCTTAATTTATTAATACCTCATTCCTTAGAAATTTTGTAGCGGATAAAAGCGTGATTTTTTTCACAAAGAAGCAAAGAAACAAAATTCTGGTTGGCAAAAATAATCGCTTTTCCATAACAGCAAAAATTCAAACCTCAACAAGCGCAGCGTTTTAACCAGCCTCCACTGCCTTCGGCGGCTGCATTTTCGCCCCACACTTATCACACGTACGCAAAGTCTGATCAGAATAAAATTTATCAAAAATAACGGGCATATCTGTTTCTATATTTTTAATAGAAAAATTTTCCTGATAGAGTTCTGTTTGACAATTTTCACAAAACCAGGCCAGTCCGTCCTCCATACCATCGGGTCGCTTTTGTTCGATGACCAATCCGATCGTGTTGGGTCCTCTTTGTGGAGAATGTGGCACATTGGGCGGTAGTAAATAAATTTCACCTTCCTTGATGACGATGTCTTTTTGCACCCCTTCGTCGATGACTTTTAGCGTAATATCTCCTTCCACCTGATAGAAAAATTCGGGCGTCTTATTGAGGTGGTAATCTTTGCGACTGTTAGGTCCTCCAACGACCATAGCGATAAAATCGCCACCTGCCCAGATCATTTTGTTGCCAACGGGTGGCTTCAGCAGATGACGGTGTTCCTCAATCCATTCTTTAAAATTAAATTTTGGAAATAGTTTAGACATAGCGCATAATTTTAAATGAAAAGTTTTTATTTTAAATCAAGGCTCTAATATACTAGACTTTGCGGGAAATTCTATCGAAATCGCTAAAAAGCATAGCCTACGGAGGCCACTATTCTACCTGGTCGAGTGTCAAAGTCATACTGTCTTCCAAAAAAAGTGAAATGCGCTCCATATTCTGAAAAGTTTCCTTCGTATTTGAGATCAATAACCAATTTCCAAAAATCCAGTCCTACTCCCGCCTGATAGCCGTATGTAAACGTTTCAAATTTCTCTTCATACCCCTGAACGTCAGTCAATTCTGATCTGCTATTAATATGTACATGACCAACGGGACCTCCCTGTAATCTTAGAATTCCTACTTTGAATCCTACCATCACCGGAAGGTCGATTCTTTGGTAAGTTTCATTGAATACGTCATTTAAAACGACTCCAGAACTGCCAGATTGAAAATTATAATCAACCGAAGAACTGTTAAAAAGAATTTCTGGCTGAATGAAAACATTTTCTTTTCTAGCCTGCAGGAACAATCCGAGGTGATAACCATATTTGGCTTCTTTAACGCTTAGCCTAAAAGCATCGACTTCTGCCGAATTAGAGACCAGGAGACTGCCGGCTTTGATGTCCGTAGAAGATAATCCGCCCCGAATTCCAAACTTGACCTGTGCAGAAGTGGTGGTTATAAAAAGCAGCGAAATGAGAACGATTAATGCATTTTTCATGGTGTATTATTTTTGATTATTGGAATAACGCTCAGTATTTTGATATGTTGGATAGAAAAGCAGATATTTGAACGATTTCTAAAAAAATTAAGCCACTATGACGATTCGTTCAATAGAATATATCGGGAGTTTTCCTTCCGTCAGTAAATGTCCCAGGCACAATAAGGCTGAATACGCCTTTATTGGCAGGTCAAATGTGGGAAAATCTTCTCTGATCAATATGCTTTCAGGTAGAAAATCGCTGGCCAAGGTCTCGAATACACCCGGAAAGACGCAGATGATTAATATGTTTGATGTAAATGAAAAATGGATCATCACCGATTTACCAGGATACGGCTACGCCCGATTGTCAAAAAAGCACCGGGATTCGCTAGAAACGATGATTCAGGGATATTTGCAATTTCGGGAAAATATGAACTGTGCGTTTGTGTTGATTGATAGTTATGTGCCGCCTCAATCCATCGATTTGGAATTTATCAATTGGTTGGGAGAAGCCAGGGTGCCATTCGTGATTGTTTTTACCAAGCAGGACCGGATGATCTCTCAGAAAAAAATGATCAACGTAGAATTATTCAAAAATGAATTGTTGAAAACCTGGAACGAGCTTCCACCGTTATTCTTAACAAGTAGTGCCAAGAAGGAAGGTCGCGATGAAATTTTAAACTATATTGAGGAAATTAATCCTTAAATCTTATGGATAAACCAACCCCACCGTTATCGCAAGTATTTCCAGAACTGGAAGATTGGCCAATCTATAAATTGTCCGAAGACCGGGAAGCCTTTGTGGAGGAACTCAACGAGTTTACGACCAATCGACTTAAACAAAAGCCCAATCAATTACTAAGTGATATCATTGCGCAGACCATCTATCTGGAACGGATTCGGATCAAGGAAGAACCCTGGAAGGTGGATCCACCGAACGAAGATCAATTCTGGAAAAAAATGCGAAAGCGGCTGATTACACGTTCGCTCGATAAAAACGAAGACGAAGCCAGAATGGTCAACGAGGCGATTCTTCACAAGATCGTTGAGCGATATGCTCAGGAAATCGTGGGTACTTTCAAGATTCCTACTTTTAAATTTGCCAGAAAATTTTTAACCGTATTTTTTAACCGACTCCTCAATACTGCAGCGGGCCGGAATCTGGGTCGTTTTTGGGGCGCCAAACGCAAAGTTTCCGAAAGATTGAAAGTATACGGTCAGGTAGATACGATTCGTGCTTTAATGAAAAAAGGAACCGTTGTATTGGTGCCTACCCACTTTTCAAATCTGGATTCTATCCTGATCGGCTACGCACTGGATACCGTAGTCGGGTTGCCCTCTTTTTCTTACGGTGCTGGTTTGAATCTATACAATACCGGTTATACCGCTTATTATATGAATCGGCTGGGAGCTTATCGCGTGGATCGTCGCAAGAAGAATCCAATCTATTTGGAGACCCTGAAAGCGATGTCAAAATTGTCGATTAGGAGAGGTGTAAACAGTTTGTTTTTCCCGGGTGGAACAAGGTCGCGGAGCGGAGCTTTGGAGACTAAATTGAAGCTGGGATTATTGGGGACAGCGGTAGAAGCGCAGCGGTCCATGTATGAGCAGGGAAAGGATGAAAAAGTATTTATTGTCCCATTGATTTTGGGTTACCATTTTGTGCTGGAAGCAGATTATTTGATTGAACAACATCTTAAGAAAACGGGAAAAGAAAATTATTTAAAATTAAAAGATCAGTCTTATAGTCGCTGGAAAGTTTTTAAATTCGTTTGGAAATTATTTAGTCGTAAGTCAGATATTAATCTCTCTTTTGGAAAACCCATGGATGTGCTGGGAAACTTTGTAGATGCGGAAGGGTATAGTTATGATCGTCAAAAAAATCCGGTAGAGTTAAAAGAATACTTTGTCAGTGATGGTAAAGTAAAATCTGATCGGCAACGGGAGGGAGAATACACCCGTATTCTAGCCGATCGAATTATTGAGCGTTATCACAAAGAGAATCTGGTACTTAGCAGTCATTTGATTGCATTTGTTGTATTTACCATATTATTAAAAGAAAACCCCAAGCTGGACCTTTACGGAGTATTGCGGTTGCCAACCAAGGAATATGAGTTTGAATACCAGATTGTCCGATCTGCTCTTGACAAATTACGAACTCATTTAATAGAAATGGAAGCAAATGGAAAGATCAAATTAACGGAAACCGTCACGGGAGACCTGGATGAATTGATCAAAGATGGAATCAGTAATCTGGGTATTTTTCATCCACAGAAACCATTGAAAATAAATGAATTAGGTCATTTAGAGTCTGAAAATTTCAGAGTATTATATTATTATCATAATCGGCTTTCTACCTACTCACTGGCTAAATATGTGGAGTGGGATCATTCGGTGGCAGCCTTCGCAAAAATCCAGGTTTGAATTCTGTAAAAAAGTATTTTCTTGATGAACAGCAGATGTTGCTGGCCGTAGTGATCAATGCCCTGATCATCTTCTTGTTATATTTTCCAGAAATTCGAACGGATGCGTTTAACTTTTATCAGACCCTTGATTTTATAGATCATTTGTACGTTTTGATTTTTGGTTTAGAAGCTTATTTCAAAATATCCCACTACGGATTTAAAAAATATTTTGCGGATCGGTGGAATGTTTTTGATTTTATAATTGTCGTGGTCAGCATACCTGGATTGCTGCATTATCTGGGTTTTACGAATATAATGGATACTTCCATTTTTCAGTTGCTTCGACTTTTTCGATTGGCTCGGCTTATCCGGTTTTTAAGATTTATACCCAATGTAAAAATGATTGTTGCTGGTCTAAAGCGCGCCATCCGGGCTTCCGTTTTTGTATTGGTGGTACTGGTTTTTCTCAATTTTATGCTGGCCCTTTTTGCTTGTCACTTTTACGGTGCGCTGGTCCCTGATTATTTTGGCAATCCGATGATTAGCAGCTACTATATTTTTCAGATGTTTACGGTAGAAGGCTGGAATGAAATCCCGATCATCATCGCCAAAGCTGCCCAAAAAAATGATCCCCAGGGAGCGTTATACACCATCGTAGGCGCAAGGGTGTTTTTTATCTTTGTTGTTTTAATCGGTGGTATTTTCGGGATGTCTCTCGCCAATGCTGTTTTCGTTGATGAGATGACGATGGATAACAACCGGAAGCTGGAAAAGAAAATTGATAAAATGCAGAAGCAGTTAGTGGAGTTGAAAGAATTATTATTAACAAAATAACCAGGTCTAAAAGATCAAGCCAAGAATATAAAGTTATTTTTAACTCATTCTTTAGCGCTTATTGCTTAAATTCGCACACCTATGGCAAAAGGTAAACAGTCTAAAAAAAAATCAAGAAAACGACGGGAGGTAACGCAACCTAAATCGGCCATACTGGTTAGTAAATGGCTGCCGTGGCTGCTCGGATTTTTTGCTTTTATATTATACGCTAATACGCTCGGTCATCAATATGCCCTGGACGATGCCTCGGTAATTACCAATAACTTTGTGATAAAAAAGGGACTGGCCGGCTGGCCGGAAGTCTTTACGACGCATTACCGTTTTGGTTATTGGAACAGTACGGGAACCTTGTATCGACCCATTTCGCTGGCGATTTTTGCGTTTATTTGGCAGGCGAGTCCCGATAATCCATTTTTATACCATTTGGTAAATATTTTATTTTTTGCAGCCACTATTGTTGTTTTATTCAAAATGCTTCGTACATGCTGGCCTGAATTACACAGCTACCTCATTGCAGCGATTACCGTTATTTTTCTGACCCATCCGGTACACGTCGAGGTGGTGGCCAATATCAAAAGTCTGGATGAAATATTGAGTTTCTTTTTTAGTTTGTTGGCGATTCATTATTATTTAAAATATTTAAAAGATGCCCGGAAATCGAAATTGATGACCGCTGTTGGATTTTATACGTTGGCTTTGTTTTCGAAAGAAAATGCCATTACCTGTTTGGCAGTTTTTCCGCTGATTGGCTATTATGCTACAAACAAAAATCGGGAATGGCTCAAGTCTAGTTTACTATTCATTGCTCCGGCGGCATTGTTTCTGCTTTGTCGCTACTCAGTGTTAGAGACACAATCTTTAGAGGCAGTCTCTCCACTCGATAATTTACTGGCTGCCACCAATGGCCCGGTGGAGTGGTATGCTACGGCTATTTTGTTGATTGGAAAATATTTGTGGACATTGCTGATACCGATAGAATTAGGTAGTGATTTTGGGTATAGTCAAATTCCGGTTACAGGCTTTGGAAATATAAAAGTCTTGCTCTCTTTGACAGCCATAATAGTTTTGACGATATCAGGAATTTCAGGATTGAAAACCAAAAATAAAGCTGCCTTTGGTATACTGTTCTTTATTATTTCTTTTTCTATTTATTCCAACTTGTTTATCACCATTGGTTCTTCGTACGGAGAAAGATTTCTGTACGTAGGAAGTTTAGGGTATGCAATTGCTTTGGTAATGGCGCTACACCAGATTTGCGTGAAAAAATCAGGATTAACTGAAAATAATAAATTTATTCTAAAAAAATATACATTGTTATTTGCGGTGACGGGCTTGCTAGGATTGTTCTATACCATCCAGACAATTGTCCGCAACGCAGCCTGGTACAACTCTTACACGCTCTATAAAGCCGATATTCAAACGGCGCCTAATAGTGCAAAATTAAATTATCATCTCGGCCTGGAAGAAGTAAAAGAAGCCTTGAAAGGAACGGACAAAAATCAAAATGTACAATATCAGAAAAATGCCTTTGCTCATTTTCGCCGTGCTATCGAATTGTATCCCTCGTACGGAGATGCCTACGGACAACTGGGATTGGCGTATTATCGACAGAAGCAAAATAAAGAAGCACTGGAAAATTATCAAATTGCGCTTCGGTATGACCCCAATGATGCCAAGATTTATAGTAATATGGGTGTTATTTATTTTGAGAACAAAGATTTTAAAAAAGCCGAAGAGGTTTATCTGAAAGCAGTGAAACTGGATCCACGCTATATCGACGCCCGCCGTAATCTGGGAAGTGTTTACGCACAAACCAGGCGCGTCGATCAGGCGATTACCCAGTTTTCGGAGGGCTTGAAATATGATCCTGACAATGCCGTTTTACACCTGTATTTAGGTTATGCCTACCGGGATAAAGGCGATGCCAGCCAATCTGGAAAGTATTTAGAAAAAGCTTATCAACTGAATCCTGCGTTAAAAAAATAAGGAAGCGTGATGGAAAAAGATGAAGCATAGTGTCTTAATTTATTTTATCAACATTCCCATGACAGGTTTTAACAAATATTTTACATAATTTAAAAATAAAAAATGAAAAAATACCAGGGAGCTATTTTCGATATGGACGGAACGATGGTTGATAATATGATGGTGCATCACCGTGCCTGGCAAGCCAGTCTTAAAAAGTTGGGAACCGACTGGCCAATCGAAAAGGTTATGCAAGAGGTTCATGGAGTCAATGAAGAGATTTTACATCGTATATATGGTGATCGGTTTACCCGGAAAGAGAGACTGGCGATCAGCGCCGAAAAAGAAAAAGCTTACCGCGATATTTTTCTTCCGGAACTAAAGCTGGTTGATGGTCTAAAAAAATATCTGGACACATTAGAAGCTGCTAAAATTCCAATGGCCATCGGTACCGCAGCGCCACCAGAAAATGCTAATTTTCTTTTGGACAACTTACCTGTTCGTAAATATTTTAAAGCTATTTTTCACGCCGGAGATGTTAAAAAAGGAAAGCCGGACCCAGCGGTATTTTTATTAGGAACTGCCGCATTAAAGGTCGATCCGGCTCGGTGTATTGTCTTTGAAGATAGCATCACCGGGGCCGCCGCTGCGAAAAATGCAGGCTGTGCAGCGATCATTGTTACGACGACCCACCAGGAAGAAGAGTTCGCCGAATTCGATCATATTCTGAAATTCGTAAAAGACTTTAGTGACTTAAAAGGATTGACGAAATACTTTATTTAATCCTGATGTAAGAGCGCAACCAGGATGGTTACGTTCGCATTGCGTACTACGTTTCCTGAATTTTTCTCCACAAAGAAAAAATAATTAAACCAGAAATTCCACTTACTACAAAAGCCATAATTCCCTGCGAAATGTTTCCATAAATAAAATACCCGGTTCCGAAGAGCGCTCCGTAAACCATAAAGCAGCCAGCCAGCATTGCTAAAATCTGGAGCGGTAATTTCCCCGCGAATACTTCTGCTTTCGTAATTTCTTTATCAGAAATCGCTTGATCAATTACCGGTTGCCAGCCACGAGCAGCGGGTTTTATTTTTTTATAAAAACCAACCAAAACGCCCTGGTCGGTTGGTCTGGTCATAAAGGTAACGACTACCCAGGCCACGGTGGTGAGTCCTACGCTGGTGAGCAGTTTTATATGCTCCGCAATTTCGGCAAAGCCCAGCTTGGTGTGTATTAGATCCAAATAAATGGCGAGTACAAACGAAACGATCATGGCCGTCAATTCACTGTACGCATTGATGCGCCACCAAAACCAGCGGAGGATAAAAATTAGTCCAGTTCCGGCACCAATTTTTAATAAAATCTGAAAAGCATCCAAAGCACTTTCTAATTGCAACGCAAAAAAAGCAGAAAAAATCATTAGCAACAAGGTTGACCAACGTCCAACGGTGACCATCTCTTTTTCAGAAGCTGCTGGTTTATAAAACCTTTTATACCAGTCGTTTACAACATAAGAGGAACCCCAGTTCAGGTGCGAAGAAATCGTGGACATATACGCAGCGACCAGCGATGCGACTACGAGACCTAGTAGGCCAGCGGGTAAATAAGTAAGCATGGCAGAGTAGGCCAGGTCATCTTTTATTTTGATGACCTCCGGATCAATATGTGGAAAAGCTGCCGCAATGGATGCCAAATCAGGAAAGACTACCAAAGAAGCCAGCGCTATAATAATCCACGGCCACGGACGCAAAGCATAGTGTGCGATATTGAAAAAGAGGGTAGCGGCCATCGCATTTTTTTCGTCTTTTGCGGCGAGCATTCTCTGAGCAACGTAGCCACCACCACCGGGTTCTGCGCCCGGATACCAAACGCTCCACCATTGTACGGCCAGTGGAATAATCAGTACCGTAATAAACATATCCCGATCATTAAAGTCCGGAATCAAACTGAGTTTGTCACTGACATTGGGATGCACCAAAAGATTTTCTAATCCCTGTATTTCCGGATGGCCGAGAATAACGCAGGCTGCCCAGATGGAACCAAGCATGGCCAGAAAAAATTGAATAAAATCAGTATAGATAACACCCCTTAATCCACCAAGCATACTGTAGATGACGGTTACCGTAGAGGCAATCGCCAGTGTTTCGTAAGCGGATAAGCCGAGGAGTACCGATCCAATTTTTATGGCGGCCAAAGAGACGGAAGCCATGATCATTATATTAAAAAATACCCCGAGATAAATCGCGCGAAATCCTCGTAAAAATCGTGCCGCAGGTCCGCTGTAGCGTAGTTCGTAAAACTCCAGATCGGTCAGGACGCCCGAGCGCCGCCACAGTTGTGCGTACACAAATACGGTCAACATCCCCGTCAGCAGAAACGCCCACCAGGCCCAGTTGCCAGAAACGCCCTGGGTACGAACGACGTTGGTTACGAAGTTGGGGGTATCCGCAGAAAAGGTAGTAGCGACCATCGAAACGCCCAGTAACCACCAGGGCATATTACGGCCAGAAAGAAAAAATTCTGCGGTGTCTTTTCCCGAGCGTCGGGCGACTAAAAGTCCGATCCCGAGAGAGACAATAAAAAATAAAGCGATGATGGTCCAGTCGAGTCCAGATAGCGTCATAGTAGTTTGTTTCGAATACTTGGAATGCCTTGACAGGCAGAAATTCGAGGTAATATACGGAGAAAAACGGGAATGGAAATTTCTTGTATTTTAACTGGTTTTGACCACAGAGAAAGTTGAGTTAACAGATCAACGTAGGAAGAAGGCATTGCCTTTTTCCTACGTTGATCCATATGTCCGGATATTTAATAGACTTGTTACCCTTTAACAAATTGGCTCTATAAATAGCCTTTTGTCCTTATATTTCGTCTATTTTTCGCCTCATAGCTAGGCTATGAGGCGAAAAATGAGACTCATCTAAGAACAAAATCCTTATTTATAGATCTTAATTCTTAAAGGGTAACAAGTCTAATTAACATTCCTTACTTCACCAATCGAACCGTTTTCTCTTGTCCATCTGCATCCCGGTATTGAATAAAATAGATACCATTGCCAAGGGCTGAACCACTCCAGTCAAAGCGGTGACGACCAGCGCTGAGGTTGCCATAATTTTTGGATTCGATCGTTTGGCCTAGAGCATTAATTAGCGAAACAGTTGCCTGATTTGCGGAACTGCCTAAATCAAATTTTACAGAAAAGTCATCCGAAAATGGATTGGGTAAAACCCGCAAGTCCGTGAGGGGAGAAAATAGATTTTCCGTTGGCGTAATATCAAATTGGTAAGCGGTAACGCTCAAATCATCAAAGTAAAATCCATCTGCATCCACAAAGTCATCCGAGAAAAAGCTGAATTTTAAAAGTATTGTTTCGCCCAGGTACGCGTTTAAATTGACTTCTTCCAGCACCCAGTCGTTTTGTACACCATCGTATAATTGCTCTCCTGCGGGCTGGAATTGAGAAGCGAGATTGGTATATTTTCCGCAGAGTGGTGTCCACGAGTTACCATTATCGTCGGAAGCCATTATCTGAACATAATCATAGGCCTCTTCAATGTCCCACTTGGCCCAATACCTTAAAATTACCTGATTGGAAGCAGTCAAATCAAGGGGAGTGGTAAGCATAATTTCGCTGTCCGTACCATTTTGGTATCTGCCCATTGGACTATCCGTAATGCTGGAAGGTGCACTGACAAATTCGTCCATCGATACTGCCCAGTCTCCAGTGGTAGAATAATTCTCTAAACTATTATTGTCTTCCTCGACAATATCTTCTAATACGCCGTTAATAAATTGTTTGGTGATGGTGTCGTGGCGGGTAAAATAATCATTTTCAATACGGATAGCGATCACCACTGCTTCCGACTCGTTATTTCCAATAGGCGTAACCGTGTAGGGAGCACTGATGTTTTTGATTTCTGAAGTATTAAGCGTAAAAGACTCTGAGACAACCGGTATTGTCAGGTTGCTACTAGCAGCACTAATCGTTACGGTTTGTGGACCGGGACGGAGTCCGTATTCTTTAGCAGAAAATTCAAAACTTCCAGAAAGATCCAATATTGTAAAAGAATTGTTATCCTGTACTTCCAGATAATTAAACAATAGACTTGCGGCAATTATATTCTGGGACATCACTGCTTTGTTCAAACCAATAATAGCATCGGAAGGAGGCCAGAAACCAAAATTAATCGGGCCCACTTCTGGAGTCATCGCAAAGATTTTGGGTTTGCTCATTTCTTCAACATACATCCATGAGTCACTATCCCCGTTTACGGAATAGCCGACTGTTTCCAGGGCATTTCCAAATTTATATCCATTTTCTGCAGTCAATATTTCTCCAAAGTTCTGATAAGTAATTGTATCCGCAGGATGAATATCTTCTGGATGAATTAATAAATTACTAAAGGTATGACAGTTAAGTGTAATTTCAATGTTTTTGTCTTCTACAAAGGCAGCAATGGCCTGTGTTTCTGGTTCGCTAAAAGGACCTTCACCACGATAAGTTTCACTATCTGTATCCGGAGAAGAGCCGATATCATCTGCCCCCCAAAGGTATCCATAATTTCTGTTTAAGTCTACGCCGAATGTATTATCATTGTTGTCTTTTCGATTTTTGCGCCAAAGACCACCGCCGTTGGGTTCGATTATTTCATTAAAAATATAACCGTCCGGATTGACACAGGGAATAAAATACATTCTGGTATTGTCCACCAGATATTTAATTTGATCATTGGTTTCGTAATTTTCTAATAAATACCACATATAAAATAGCATTTGACTCAAACTGTTTGCTTCCCGTGCGTGGTGAAGTGCGGTATACATTATTTCGGGTTCTCCTTCCTGGTCGGCGGGATTATCAGAAATAGCCATCCAGTAGATAGGCCGATTCTGGTGAGTCGTGATGTCAGGAATGGGTTCGCGTGCAGAAATTAGCTCAGGATATAGATTTTGCATTTGATCGAGTACTTCCAACATCTCCGTATAAGTATGGTAACCACCCATACTGCCGAGCTGATAATTGGCGGGAGTAGCGTATTGATCACCAGGCTGGGCGGTGGGACCATTACAGGATTCGTCCCGAACGTTAGCGGGAGTTCCTTCGAGGTTGCGCTCCTGATACCAGGCGATGACGTCTTCAATTAAAATTTCATGGGGAATATTATTGGCAATCAACCTTTGAACTTCCACTTCCGAAAAATCGTTGATCAGGTGCTTTCCGGGTGCATAAGCACCGTGGTCGGTTTCAAATCCCAGGGCAGCAATCTGGGTAATTGGCGTTTGAGTGAGGTCAATTTTTACTTTAGAATAGTTCAGTTGTGCCGAAAGGGTAGCAATAGAGAATAAAAGTATTGAGATCGTTAGAAAATTTCTAATCATAATTTCAGAATTTTTTTTGTAAAAGATCAAGCCAAGAATATTTAACATTCCTTTTATATACGGACAAAGTTAGAATATATTTATAGTAGTTGGTGACAAAACGATGTAAGTTGGTGACATATCGATCTATTTTTTTAAATTGCGATAGAAACTTTGGAATGTGGAAATGTTGTGGATAACTAAAATAGGAAAATCACCCAAAAGATAGATTAAAAAGTACAGTTTTGTAAACTGCTAAAACAGGACGTCTACAAAGGTATATTTCTGGCACAAATTTGACATCATTGGTAAAAAAAGAAAACAACAATATTTTCTGGGCAACCTGGTTTGCTCAACAACTGGGGCTAAAGCTTATGGCTATCTGCTTTAGGTTGATAGATTTTATTCGTTTAATACCTGTCAGATTTTACCGGATAGTTATTCATGTTAGCGCGCTCTTTTATAAATCAACCAGGCCCAAAGTCTGGAGTGATTTATGGCCAGAGCGTTATAATTTGCTCCATCGAATATTTAACTGGAACGTAACCCTGTATATTTTCTTACTGGAGTTAGTGGGCATCGGAGAAGTCTATGAGACGATCATGGATTTTTTAAAATTTAATACTCGGGGCATGACACAGAGAGAAATTGCCGTTGCACGGAGTATTTACGGGGATCGAATCAATTACCGTCGGGTCCGCCTCGACGCCTACGCCTATTTGGGCCCAAAACAGCAAAATATATGTTACGTTAGTTTTTATCTGATTAATAGTTGGGGTAAAATGTCTGATGCCTTATTGATTCACGAGCTGATTCACATCTGGCAATACGAACAGATGGGTGCCCTCTATATGCCGAGTGCACTGGCGGCGCAGGCGAGTAGTCGGGGGTATGATTACGGCGGTGTGCACGGATTACAGAAGGCGCTGGATATAGCTGGAGATTTGCGGACCTTCAATTTAGAGCAACAAGGCGATATCGTGGCGGATTATTTTAGAATAAAAAACGGGCAGATACCAGCGTGGGGCAATGGTCAAACCAAACATCTGGCTATCTACGCTGCCGTGGTACAGCCAGCCATCGGATCAGGTAAAGCGGGTGATGCTTCTGCCGAAAACCTTTCGGTCTAGTGCGTCGGGAACTAAATACCTAACACATTTATACGGACTATTTTGAGATCACACTTCTTCGTGCATCGTTTGACCCCAAAATAGTCTCGCCTACGGTATCATCTACTTTGATCCCGACGCACCAGCGCCAAAATTGGCGGTAGTTTCTGTGGTTTTTCCGTATGTTTGCAAGAAGTCGATTTTAATTGATCCTTAGAGATAACGCCCGTATCGGCTCTCTGATTGACATAAAATAATTCGCCTACCATCTCATTCCAAGGTAAATCACATTATGATAAAGTTTTACAAAAAAAGCAAGGGCGCATTAATTGTTGCGGATGAAGTAAACGGAACGGGGTGGATACATATCTCTCCTCCTTTTAGTCACGCGGAGCTGGAAGCACTGGCCACCGAATTAATTATTCCACTCGATTTTCTGACCGATTCTCTCGATATTGACGAACGCTCGCGGTACGAACGGGAAGAAGAGGAGCGATTAATCGTTTTGAATACCCCTATACTGAACGATGAAGACGATGAAAATGGCCCTATCTATGTGACGGTTCCGATTGGAATTATTATAACTGGAAATTTGATTGTCACCATTACCCCCAAGGAAAATCCGGTGCTCAATATATTTTTGGAAAATAAACTGAAAAATTTTGATCCTGAAAATATACCGTTATTCATTCTGCAAATTATGGAGCAGAATGTATTCCGTTTTTTGACCTGTTTAAAGCAGCTCAATTTAAAAAGAAATATTATTGAAAAAGAACTTTACGACTCTAGTCGAAATAAAGAGTTGCGTCAATTATTGAGTATCGAAAAATCGCTGGTGTACTTTGTAAATACGCTTAGTTCTAATGAGCTACTTAAAATGAAAATGAAGCGGACGGACTTTTTAAAAATAAAACATGACGAAGTGTTGACCGATTTATTTGAAGACATCATTATTGACAATAGCCAGGCGCTGGAAATGTCCAATGTATATACCCGGATTTTGAATGGAACGATGGAGGCTTACGCATCTATTATCAGCAATAATCTTAATATTGTTATTCAGCGACTTACCCTGATTACTATTATCTTGATGGTGCCTACTTTGGTAGCCAGTTTTTATGGTATGAATGTGCATGTGCCATTCAAGTCGGAAGAAAGCCCCGAGACATTCTTTTATATAATTATCTTTTCTATTGTCATCAGTATTCTCCTGGCTTTATGGTTCCGGAGAAAACGGCTGTTCTAAAAAGCAATGCCCTTCAGATGGAACGAATTATTTTATATAAAAAATAAAAATGTATAAAATTTGCAACTAATTTTGAATTTCCTTTTTCAATTCTCACAAAAAATCTAATCGCCTGATTTACAATACCAAGTAAATACAAATTTGACTAAATTACACTAATTTGATGATGTAAACGGGCAAAAGGTTTCTAAAACTTATAAACAGTGTGGATAAGTTGTTAACAATTAGTTTCTACTGATAATCAGTGATTTAGGTAGTTTATTAACACGATGTGGATAACTTTTAGTACCTGATTTTAATGTTTTCCGTATCTTAGTTTGCAGAATACAGAATCGAAAAAGATGGAACATTATAACCATCATTTTTGACAAAAAACAGCCTACTTTTTAACATACTTCAAGCTTGAGAAAGGTCTCCACCTCCTGTTTTCTGCTTTTACCAATCGACGCAATACGATGCCCTGGACCATTTTGGTTCCTCAAATGGTAGTGTAGTTGTATACTTGATTGCTGTTTGTTTTAGTAGAAAACCCCGAATAGATAGAACCCTTTAGAGACGAAAAGAACATTCGTTGCGGGCCAAAACTATGCCCCGAGGAAACACTTTTATCCTGTTTAGAATACTTTAATTTTAAAAATTTTATAAATCTTATTACAATGACTGTAGCGGTAGAAAAAATTTTGGTAGAAAACCCCAACCGATTTGTACTTTTTCCAATTGAACACGATGATATCTGGAAATGGTATAAATTATCACAAGCCAGTATCTGGACGGCAGAAGAGATTGATTTGTCTCAGGATCTGGTAGATTGGGAAAAGTTGAACGATAATGAACGTCATTTTATTAAACACGTATTGGCATTTTTCGCAGCCAGCGACGGGATTGTTAACGAAAACCTGGCCGAAAATTTTGTCAACGAAGTTCAGTACACGGAAGCGAAGTTTTTCTATGGATTTCAGATTATGATGGAGAATATTCACTCCGAGACGTACTCCTTATTGATCGACACTTATATTAAGGACAACAAGGAAAAAGATTACCTCTTTAATGCCATTGAAACACTGGACTGTGTTAAGAAAAAAGCAGACTGGGCTTTACGCTGGATTGACTCAGAAAGTTTTGCCGAACGACTTATTGCTTTTGCTGCCGTCGAAGGAATTTTCTTCTCTGGTTCTTTCTGTTCCATCTTCTGGTTAAAGAAACGTGGACTCATGCCTGGATTGACTTTCTCTAACGAGCTGATTTCCCGTGATGAAGGTATGCACTGTGATTTTGCCTGTGCACTTTACAACGACCATATTGAAAATAAACTGGACATCAAAGTTGTACAGAAAATTATTATGGACGCTGTAGAAATTGAAAAGGAATTCGTTTCTGATTCTTTACCAGTGAAACTGATCGGAATGAACGCGGAGATGATGTGTCAGTATATTGAATTCGTAGCGGATCGACTCCTGAATTCTCTGGGTAGCGATAAAGTATATAATTCAGAAAATCCTTTCCCGTGGATGGACATGATTTCTATGCAAGGAAAAACCAACTTCTTTGAGAAAAGAGTAGGAGATTACCAAAAGTCAGGCGTAATGGCCAACCGTGACCAGCAAACTTTTTCACTGGACGAAGATTTTTAGAAAAAACTGTTTATTTACATAACCTACGGATTCATTGCTAATAACACGAATTAAACCCTGGGTGCTAACACCAAAATGTATTACCAAAATGTATTAGTGCCAAGGACCAAATGTTAACTCAAAAAAAGCTTGTTAAAATCCGAACTAACTAATTCTTGATATGAAAGTAATAAAAAGAAGTGGAAAAAAGGAAAATGTATCTTTTGACAAAATTACCGCCAGAGTGAAAAAACTCTGCTACGGTCTGAATCAAAAATACGTTGATCCCATTGAGATTTCACGAAGAGTAATTCAAGGTCTTTACGATGGTGTAAGCACCACCGAACTGGACAACCTGGCAGCCGAGACGGCCGCGACCATGGCTACCCAACATCCGGATAATGCGAGGTTAGCCGCCCGGATTGCCATCTCCAATTTGCATAAAAATACCGATAAATCTTTTTCCAGGACCATGCGGGCACTATACGATTACATCGATCCCAAGACGGGAGAAAAAGCTGGTCTGATTAGTGATTTGACATTAAATATCATTGAAAATAATCTTGATCGAATTGATAGTGCGATTATTTATGATCGGGATTATAGCTTTGATTATTTTGGATTTAAAACACTGGAACGTTCTTACTTGTTGCGTATGAAAGGCGAAGTAGTAGAACGTCCTCAGCACATGTTGATGCGTGCAGCCATCGGTATTCATGGCGAAAATCTGGACGCTGCCATCGAAACCTATACCCTAATGTCCGAAAAGTGGTTTATTCACGCCACCCCAACCCTGTTTAACGCCGGAACACCAAAGCCGCAACTATCCTCTTGCTTCTTGTTAAGTATGACGGAGGATTCTATTCCCGGTATCTTTGAAACCCTTACGCGCTGTGCGAAGATTTCACAATCTGCCGGTGGTATCGGTCTGAGCATTCACAATGTACGGGCGCAGGGAAGTTATATCAAAGGTACCGGCGGAACTTCCAACGGAATTGTACCGATGCTAAAAGTATTTAATGATACGGCCCGTTACGTAGATCAGGGTGGTGGAAAACGAAAAGGGGCGTTTGCGGTTTATATCGAACCTTGGCATGCGGATATTTTTGACTTCCTGGATTTGAAAAAGAACCACGGTAAAGAAGAAATGCGGGCGAGAGATTTATTCTATGCGATGTGGATTCCGGATTTATTTATGGAGCGTGTAAAGGCAGATGGCGAATGGTCGTTGTTCTGTCCGAACGAAGCGCCGGGACTGGATGATTGTCACAGCGGCGAATTTGAAGCATTGTATCATAAATACGAGCAGGAAGGAAGAGCCCGAAAAGTGGTCAAGGCCCAGGAGATTTGGTTTGCCATTCTGGATTCTCAAATTGAAACTGGAACTCCCTACATTTTATACAAAGACGCTGCTAATAAAAAATCCAATCAACAAAATCTTGGAACTATTAAATCCAGTAATCTTTGTACGGAGATCATGGAATATACCTCTCCCGACGAAGTAGCCGTTTGTAATCTGGCTTCGATCAACTTGTCCAAATTTGTGGTGGATGGAGAATTTGATTTTCAAAAACTGCATGATATTACCCGCGTAGTTACCCGTAATTTGAACAAGGTAATTGACGTAAACTATTATCCAGTTGTGGAAGCTAAAAACTCCAATATGCGTCACCGTCCAGTAGGAATCGGTGTGCAAGGTTTGGCGGATGCTTTTATTCTGATGCGTTTCCCGTTTGATAGTCCGGAAGCACGGAAGTTGAATAAAGATATTTTTGAGACGATTTACTTTGGTGCTATTTCTGAATCAGTTGCGCAGGCCGCAGAAGATGGCCATTACGAATCTTATCCAGGTTCTCCAGCGAGTAAAGGACAACTACAGTATGATCTTTGGGGAGTAACACCAACAGATCGCTGGGACTGGATTACCTTAAAGGCGAACATGAAAAAGCATGGATTACGTAATTCATTGTTAGTTGCGCCGATGCCAACCGCTTCTACTTCTCAAATATTAGGTAATAACGAATGTTTTGAGCCATATACGGCCAATATATATTCTCGACGAACTTTATCCGGAGAGTATATTGTAGTCAACAAACATTTACTAAAAGATTTGATTCGCCTCAACCTTTGGGACGAAGATATGAAGCAGCAAGTGATGGCGGCCAACGGTTCTATTCAGCATCTGAAAGAAATTCCTCAGGAGCTACGGGATTTATACAAGACTTCTTACGAACTAAGTCAGAAAGTAATCATCGATATGAGTGCCGACCGTGGTGCCTATATTTGTCAGAGCCAAAGTTTGAATCTCTTTGTTGAAAATCCAAACTTCGGTAAGTTGTCTTCTATGCACTTTTACGGATGGCAGCAAGGCTTGAAAACGGGTATGTATTACCTGCGTTCTAAAGCAGCGGTTGATCCAATTAAATTTACCCTGGCACAGAAGCACCAGCGGGTACAAACCGCAGAAACGGAAGCACATGTGGTCGAAGAGGCCGTAGGTATTAATAAAAAAGCACTAGCAGAACGTGCTGAAAAAATGCCGGTCAAGGACAGTGATACCGATACTGGACAGGCGTGTAATCTGGATGATCCGGATTGTTTGATGTGTGGATCGTAGATACCTCAATAGATAAGATTTTTGTGTTTTTAAGTGAATCAATTAATGATTGGGAAAGGCTCTGCGAAAGTGGGGCCTTTTTCTATTAGGAATGAAGGCACAAAGACACAAGAAATTAGTTCATCGAAAAAATAGCCAGTTTAGTCGGTTTATTTCCTGAAATTAAAAAAAATCTCCTTATCTTCCTTACATGAAAGAGCCCATTAAACAATATAAACCCGCCGAGCAACTTGAACTCCCCAAGATAAAAAAGGAGTTGTCGAAAGTTTTCAAAAGAGTTTCCTGTCCTTCTTGTGCGGAAGCACTTAACGCGGAACATCTGGACTTGCCCGACAAAGTCGCTAAATGTGGTAGCTGTCACGTCATCTTTTCGATTGCAGAAGATGTGGAAAGCCTCAAAGTAAAAAAGGAAACGAGACAGGAAATTTTCCGACCGGTAGGAATCGATTTATTTTATTATAAAGGCAAGATGGAAATAACCTTAAAGCAAAATATCCACGGCCTGGAAACTTTTTTACTGGGGATGTCAGTAATAATAGCTCCTCTCGCAACCATGTTATATGTTAAAAAAGGGATTTCCATTTATTGGCCAGTTTTATTTGGAATCAGTACGTTGTTTTTTATCTTCCGAATGTTTACCTATCTTAAAGCGAAAACCTACGTAGACATTAACGAAAAATCCCTGACGATCAAGCATCGACCTAACAATCTAAAAAAAGACCTGTCTTTTCCGGCGGAAGATATTGACCAGATATATATAAAATACTCCGAAGGTATGGGTTATTATATGGTTAATATGATTGTCAATGGCACGAAAGGTCAACAGCACGTAAATCTGGTTAATGTCGATACCATTTCCAAAGCAAAGTATTTAGAACAGGAAATAGAAAACCATTTGGGAATCGAAGATCGAAGAGTACCGGAGGAAATGAAATAAAACGTTGATGATCGTAATACTGGAAATTTTCTGATTTGTTAATAGGTCAACCAGCAAATAAACCAGATTTATTTTAAATAAAATTATTGAGTATGAAGGACAAGAAATATCAAAATGTACCGGAGGAAAAGTTGATGAAGCTAAAAGATACAACCACGAGTATCGTTTATATATCGCTAGGATTGGTAATTGCGCTAGTTGCCGCGTCGGTATATAGCATGATAACTAGAAAAGAATTTGATTTTACCATTTTAGTTGCGTTGGCTTTGCTCTTTTCCACGTATACTATTTATAAAAAACTCAATCTAATAAAAAAGGAATTACACAAAAGAAGTGCTAGTTGAATTAGATACGTTGTTGTTAATCACGGTTAGCCATTTTTTTTAACAAAAAATCTTCCTATCTTCTTTATATGAAAGAACCAATCAAACAATATAAACCCGCTGAAAAGCTAGAACTTTCCAAAATAAAAAAAGAGTTTCCCAAAATATTTAAGAAAGTCAACTGCCCTTCTTGTACAGAAGAAATCAGTGCCGCTCATATCGACCTGCCAACTGCCGTCGCAAAATGCGGAGGTTGCAATGCTATTTTTTCGATTAAAGAAGAGGTGGCGAGTTTAGATACTAAAAAGGAAATGAAGCAGGAACTCTTCCGTCCAGAAGGAGTGGATTTGTTTTATTTTAAAGAGGATATGGAGATTGCCGTACAGCAGCCAATTCATTGGGTCGATATGTCAGGCGCACTATTTCTTCCACTAATAGCTATTTTTACTACCTTTCTTTGCTATGAGAAAGGTATCTCGATCTATATTCCCATATTCTTCGCAATAGGTTCCCTGTTTTTTATCTACCGAGCTTTTAAATATAGAAAAGCCAAAACCTATATTGATATCAATGAGCGCTTTATGACCATCAAACATCGTCCTAATAATTTCAAAACCGACCAGAAATTTCTTGTAGAAGATGTGGATCAGATTTATCTAAAACATTCTACCACTAATAGCGGCTACTTCGCACTGCATGCAATTGTTAACAGTTCCAAAGGACAAAAGCACCAGAGCTTGATAGAGGTTAGCACCCTTTCCAAGGCAAAATACCTGGAGCAGGAAATAGAAAAATATTTAGGTATCGAAGATCGAAAAGTGCCGGAGGCGACGGTTTAAAAAATAAAAAATTATGATTATTTGGAATGGACTAGGATTTTTAGGAGCCTTAATTCCCGTTGTATTGATTGTTTTTATGAACTCGGTTTTAGGGCCAGACCTTCAAGGGTGGGCATTATTGACCAGTGCGGTACCGCTTTGGATTATTGGTCGGAATTTTAGAGAGCAACCAGGAACCATGTTCTTTGATCCCAAAACACAAACTAACCTCATCGTAAAACCCCAACACGATCTTTTTTGGGTAGAATTAGAATACTGGGCGATTATCTTTACCCTTTTGGGAATAGCAGAACTGACAGTTAAACTCACTGCAGGTACTTCGATGACAGTAGCGGTGGTGTTATCGGTAATCATCTTCTTTGGCCGCCTTGGTTTTAGTCTTTACCATAAATACCTAAAAAAAGAAAATCCCGAAAATATCCCATCGCAGCAATCGACAACCACTCTCCCTAATTATAAGAATCCAAGCGAGCGTGGATTAGGGGCGAAAAATAACCTTTCATCAAATTCTATTTCTTCTGCTACACAACTCCCCGAATCTGAGCTAAAGAAGAAAGCCTTTTACGCCAAAATGCGCAAAGACCGGGAAACCCCAAAAGACTTCGGTACCTCCGATCATTCCAAGTATTTCCCAGGTAGGCTTTCAGTTAGCATCCCCATTACAGAGATAGAAGAAGAGGTTTCTTTTGAGGAAGAGTAGGGGGGAAAGAAAAAGCAAATTCAATGACAAAAGCAAAAGCAAAAAAAACAAATCCGCTTTCACACCAAAAGACCAAAACACAATCAAAAGATTTTCCAAAAAATCATAGCGCTTGTTTATACGTCCTCGTATAGATACAGCTATTCAAAAAGACCTCCAATGAAAAGAATGCCATCCCATCCGCTTTCGCGGCGCCTTCCTTCAACGTACTGTCGTACGTCGCCCTCCTTTCAGTCGGGATCAGTCAGTTGCATCGAAAACCGCACCTTCTCCCGTCGCTTCACCGCCACCTTCCAATCCCCGTCATAACTCAAAAAAGCCGGAACATATTTCCCATCCACCTGCTTTAATTCAATCCGCATCGTCACATCAAAATCAAACAATACGCCCGAATACTGCAACCGATAATCCCGTGCCAGCACCTGAAAATTCGTCTTGTCAAAATAAGTCTGTAGACTTTTAATTACCGTTTTATCTTCCTTATAATTCTGATAAGCAGGTTTGACCCTGGCAGAAAAAACGTACGCAGGCTGGTCGTTTTTATAAGTAACGGAGTTGATTTCGTAATCATAATACTTCGCCATCTCCGGTTCAAAAATTTCCATTTTTTTACCGATGATCGGAACGCTTATTTTCTCTCCCGGGCTAAAAACCAACTGCTTCAGTTTATCAATATGTCCCTCCTGTCGCTGGTCCCCATCTCCTTCATAAACCCGAACCGATTCGCAAACCGTATCTTTCGTAAAAAAAAGGCGATCATACAATTTAGCCGTATAATATTTATGCTTTCTCTTTTTGGCATTTTTAAAAAACTTACCTTTCACCGCTCTGTCCCATTCCTCCATCGACCGACAATCGCCATCGGAATTTTGCCGCGCCTTACTATCATAGCTTGCCGTCACCTGATTATTTTTATCAAGAATTTCAATGTGATTGGAAAATTCGTAAGTATGGTGTCGAAGATTGGTAAAAGCCTGATAAAAAGATTTGTCCTTGCGAACGAGCTCTACAAAATCAGCTACATTAAAGCCCGAGCGAGAAGCCGTCACCGTAATAGAATCCAGATTGATGACCCCACCAAAACCGTCTATTTCAACTTGCGCGGATACCTGATAAACAGGAACAAAAAAGAAAGAAAAAATTAAAAAGGGAAATAAGATATTTTTCGTAATGGTTCTAAATAAAAAAAACGTAGAGATAAGGCATGTCTTATCTCTACGTTTTTTTTGTGCACATTTTTTTTGTGCACGTTGTTTTATTTTATTTTTACCCTTACACATTGATTTCCCGAATTTTCTATGTGGCCTATATGCCTATGTGTTTGAATTTATGTTAAGGCATAAATCGCATTTCACCGCCTCGATTAACAGCCAATTAACCGACCCAAACCTTTATAACTTATTTTTTAATTGAACCTAAAGTAAAATATTTACACATTATGCAAGAAGTGCATCACATCTCCATCCTTCACTAAATATTCTTTCCCTTCTACATGTAATTTCCCCGCTTCCTTCACCGCCTTTTCAGAGCCATATTCAACAAAATGCGCATAATCAATTACCTCCGCACGAATAAAACCCCGTTCAAAATCAGAATGGATCACCCCCGCTGCACCCGGCGCTTTCGTACCATTTTCAATCGTCCAGGCACGCACCTCTTTAACACCCGCCGTAAAATAAGTAATCAGATTAAGTAGTTTATAACAAGACTGAATCACCTTGTTGACGCCCGGTTCACTCAATCCCATATCCTGCAAAAATTCATTCCGCTCTTCCTTCGTTTCCAGCTCCGCAATATCCGCCTCGATACCAGCGCTAATAAACAAAATTTCTGCACCCTCATTTTTCACTGCTTCCGAAAATGCCTTTGTATGATCATTACCAGACTCCACAGATTCCTCATCTACATTACATACATACAAAACCGGCTTGGCAGTCAACAACATAAACTCTTCCAGAAAAACCATTTCCTCTTCTTCCAAATCCATGGACCGAACCGGAGAAAGCGTCTCCAGGTGCGCTACTACCCGTTCCACGAGTGCGACCTGCTTGATGGTTTCTTTATCACCCGTTTTAGCGGCTTTTTTCAATTTCTCCAATCGTTTTTCAACCGTTTCTATATCTTTAAAAGCCAGTTCGGCGTCAATGATTTCTTTATCTCTTACAGGATTTACCGAACCATCCACGTGGACAACATTGGTGTCCTCAAAGCAGCGTACTACGTGTACAATGGCGTTCACCTCGCGGATATTAGCCAAAAACTGATTGCCCAATCCTTCCCCTTTACTGGCACCTTTGATCAGACCAGCGATATCGACAATTTCGATCGTTGTTGGTTGTACCTTTTGTGGAGTGACTAATTCTTCCAGTTTATCCAGTCGAGTGTCCGGAACGGTGATAATCCCGACGTTAGGATCTTTCGTTGCGAAAGGATAGTTGGCTGCCAGGGCTTTCGCCGAAGTCAACGCATTAAATAAAGTAGATTTACCTACGTTGGGAAGTCCAACAATGCCGCATTTGAGTGCCATGATTTTAGTATTTTATTTCAGCGCGCAAATATACTTAAATACGAGGTATTTTGGGTGAAAGTTATGCATACTTAACCCACGTCTTTCAAAAGGGCCTCAATTTGTCCTGCAATTGTACCCTCCGATGGACGGTCCGCCTGCGCATTTATGATATTACCTGATTGATCAATCAGAATAAAACGGGGGATTCCCTGAATTTTATAGTCCTTACAAATTTGGCTATTGCCCGCTTTATCGGCCAATAATTGTGTGCCAGTCATACTTTTTGACTGGATCATTTTTTTCCACGCAACTGCATTTTGATCAATAGAGACGGAAACAAAAGCCACAGATTTACCAGCAAACTGTTTCTGTAGTTTTTCCAAATGCGGAATCTCCACTTTACACGGTCCACACCAGGTTGCCCACACGTCGATGTAAACGACCTTTCCTTTCAAGTCTTCCAGACTTACCTTTTTTCCGTTCGCATCAGGATACGCAAAAGGAGGAGCAACTTGCCCTTTTTTTAAATGCTTCCAGGCCTGAAATGCTTCGTCAATTTCTGCTATATAAGCAGGATTGGTGACCTCTTTTTTAAATCGCTCATAGAGGTCTTCAGAACCATTGATTCCTTTTGATCGTAGGTGTTGATTGAAAATGGTGTAGAGTAGAAAGCTTTTTATTTTGGGGGAAGTATGGTCTTTTTCTACCACTTCAAAAGCCCGTAAACCGGTTTGAATCTTTTCGCCGTTCATCAGGTCTTGCTGTACCTGATCAGATGCTTTTTGGTTTACGTGGGCCATCAGATAATTCCGGTACGCCTCCGAGATCATCAACTCGTCATTATTCAAATCCAGTTCTTCTGTATAAGCCATTAATTCCGGACTGGCTTTATAAGCTTCTTGTTGGTTGTAAAATGCGTGATACAATTGATAGTCATTATATTGTTTGGCCCAATTGTACTGAATTTCAGTTGCTTCAAAAAGGGCGAAATCATCTTTCAGCTCTGTGTTTTCTTTTTTAAATTTTTCAAAAAATGCTGCTTCCCTGGTTCGGATTTCATTGGCTTTCGCCATAAAATCTTTTTCCGATAGCGTGGCCAATTTTCGCATTTGCTCATACGTAAGTGGATTGTTTTGGGACTTTAATAGAAGGTACTTCTGAGATGTTGGATCAGTACCAGAAAATTTTGCGGTAGTCGATATTTTAAGTGCATCAAAGTCTACGATTACTTCTTCATTTGGTCGCAGGAAAAGCGGAATTTTTTGGCCATTATACACCAGATTATAAATACCGGGTTCGGCAATTAGATGATCAATTCTAAATTCTCCCTCCCGAATTACACCAGTACGTTTGGTATTGTTATGAGAAAGTTCAATCTTTGAATTTCCAGCGTTTAAGATATTCCCGGAAACAACAATCGGCCCTGATTTTTTTTCTGCGGAAGCTACCGGTTTTATAACCGTTGAGGTATCTACTTCCGCTGGTTTCTCCGATTGACAACCGATAATGCTGAATATCAATAAACTCGTAAAAATAAAAATAATTTTGTTCATTGGAAGTGTTTTAGAATGGTTATTTATTTTGTCGACTTTTTTAGGTTGATTGTTGGTTGTCCAACCTGATTCAGGTATAGTATTTACAAATATACTGTTTTGTTTGCATGTCAACAAGATTATTCTTTTCAACAACCCCTAATTACCAATTGCTCCCTATCCGCCCAATCCTTGATTATAGTCAAATATTCCAAACTAGGATTTATATTACAGCTCCCCTTCGTTTGAATAATATTTCGATCCTGATCCACTTCAATGGTAACCAAACTTTTCCACTTTCCCGTTTTCAATTTGACCCGCAAAGACCAGATAGAACAATTTCCCGCATAGCACTGTCTTGCATAGCTGCCGACACAATGTCTCAACGCTTTACTTTCGTCCTCCAATTCAAAATTTGTTTTTAACTGTACGATTTGATAATCTTTTGCATCCCGTCGTGTTTCAAAATTAGCATAGCCTGCCCCTCCCCATTTCAACTTAAGTTTATAACTAAATCTACTTTCCTCAAAAATTGCTTGATGTTCTTCTGCCAATCGTAGGAAAGAAGCCAGCGTTCTTCCATTGATACTGAACTGAGGAAGATCTCTAATTATGTGGGACACAAAATTCATGATCGTAGTTTGTTGTACGTCAGTCGTTACCTCCAATATATTCCACTGTATCATTTTTTTCAAAATAATTTCAAACCGCTTCACGTTCTCTACTGTATATTCTGATGGTATATTATCAAAAACCCGAATCACAAACCATCTCGAAATTAGTGCCACTAAACGAATATCTCCGCCCATTGATTTGACCAAACAGTATAGATATAAGTTATCCAAAGTACAAGTTGCAGACTCCACAGTATGAAAATGATGTGCCATTTTTTTAGTCAACGGAAATTCTAAATTAGACGTGCGGATATTGTTTCCAGCAGCCAGGTGAAGTAAAAGATGCATTGAAAAACTATTCATATTCTCCCAGACGATAGACGGTAAATATTGAATGACCTTGGCAAATGGGAAAATTGCTATACTTGAAAAATTAGCGTCTTTTTGATATAAATCCACGTCAAGGTTTTCCACAAAGTCTTTTACAGGATTAGGAAGATACACCATTCCAGTATTATATAATAATGTAAATTGATTATTATATCGTTGGTGACTAAACCAAATAACAAAACTTTGAAAATCGCTACTATACTCGACTCCGAAATAATCTTCTCCTAATTTCTCTACCAACAAAGGATAAACTTCATTGAAATATTTGGACAACACTCGATTGAATTTACTCCTGTCTTGATAGTGCGCAGAGAAAATTTGGGCAAATCTCAATACGATACGCATAGGAGGTTTAACCTTGGTTCGACTTCGTTGCAAGACAAATAGAACACTTCTTATCTCCATTAGATGAGTGTGTCGAATAGCCTGGCCCAAATCAATAGCATTGAATTCAGCGTGGTGAGGCATCCAAAAATCAACCCTTTCCGCAGCATCGTTGAAGGTCGCGATGACGTAAAAAGCAAATTCCCAATCCATCAAAGTAGCAGGTAATCGTTTGAGATTTCCCAGGTTGTGAAAAAGCAAATGGAAGAAAGTCAACCCTTCTTTTCCTACGGGACAATCAGGCATCAAACAATAGCACAATTTAGCTTGCTCACTCATTTGAGAAAACAGCTTGTCATGTATCGCCAATAAAGTATTAAACGTTTTTTCGGATTGAAAAACGGATAGCGGAATAAGTTCATCCTTGACCATCAGAGATAAGCCTAGATAAAATTTTGATTTTTTAAAATCAAGTTTCGGAAGAGCTTGTACCGTTTGTAAAAATAGAGATGCAAATGCATCGCGAGAAGGAGTGATAGACTTTCCTCGGGAAAGCGCCACCAGCTGTTCGCTCAAAAAAGCTCTTCCAGATGTCGAATGCACGGCACGTGGAGCGACAGCTTTACCAGTTGAAGATAAAGTTGTCATAATTTAGGTATTTAATTTTTTAAACTGTTTCTAGCGCGTTAGCCGTCTAATAAATACCGATGTGGGCCTTGGTGAGTAGAATTTTTCATAATGAAATAGGTTTACTATTTATTTAATACTGATGTTATTATTAATACATTTTAACTGATAAATAAGTTCCATTGAGCAATAAAATAATTCTATTTAATCAAAATCGATAAAATTACGCGGTTGGTTTTAAATTGATTTTTGAAAAAACACTTCCTGGCAAACCCGCTATAACACCACAACGTATAACTTTCCATGAGGACAAAAAGACTTAGTTGCTAGTTTACACCCCCAGGTGTAGAGACGAAAAAAAAAGAATAAAATCGCGATATTAAATTAAAACAATAAGGAATTAAAAAATGTATAGTACGCTGAGGGTGATTCGCAAAAAGCGGAATTATATTCACAGAGATCCAGTAGTGGCAGGGATCGTAGAATTACCGGAGCATTACCTGATTTTGTATCTACATCTGGCGGTGTAAACAAGCGTAGGTAAGTTGGTGCTTGTGGTGGGGGAGCGGGGGAAATCGTTTGACAAAGATGGAAGAGTGGCTGAAAGATTTGGTAAGTTCTAAGCAAGGTAAGCGTGTTATCGCAAGCAAAGAAGAATTAGAAAATTCAGGATAGAGGTGAGTCGAAATGAGGCGGAAATAGCGCCATATAAATCGACGTTGGGTTGGCAGGTATATGCAATAACAGTACTCCCAATATCTCGCCTCCTCAAGTATTGATAACGGATTTGAAGGAGGTGCAGTCAAAAATAATTGTATTGTTAAGGTTTCAAAAAGATATTTACGCCGGATTAAAATCAGCGAAAGCGGAGATAGTTTGAACCAATAATATAATAAAGTGCAGAATACTTCCATTTTTTTATAGAATCCTAAATAAAAGTATGTATTTTTAATTTGTTCAAAGATTATTGTTTCAAGTCCTTGAAAATCAAAGATCAAAAACAGGGATTTTATCAATCATCTGCTGCTTAAAAAACCAAGAAAACAAAGAAATGAAAATACCTCCTCGCAAAAAGGATGACTACTTTTCTATTCCCGCAAGTATCTTACGGATTTGTATGAGCTGGTGGATACTGGCAGTATCCCTTTCTATCGCTGCCCAATCGAGTCATCTTGAATTTCGAAAAGTCCCGCTGGAAATAAATACAATTCCCTATAATTCAATCCTCGCAATTACCCAGGATCAAGAAGGCTATCTCTGGATAGGCACCTTCGAAGGATTAATTAGATACGATGGCTACGAATCCAAAAGGTACTATCATCGTCCAAAAGATTCCACCTCAATAGGACACAATGTAATCTCAACCATATATGTGGATGAGACAGGAACGCTATGGGCAGGGTCACGAGTAGGTCTAAATCGTTATGATACTAGTTGTGATTGTTTTTCTCAATACCAATTCAAATCTAAGCGTAATAAGCAAGGCAGCATTAGCGCTATAACCGAAGATGCGGAACATAATTTATTGGTCGCAGGAGGAGGACTTTTTCTATATGATCGAGCACAAGATAAATTTATTCCTTATCCCAATGATCCAACCGTCTCTGATTCCCTAAACAATGAAAACATTTCGGTACTTTTAGCGGATCGGCAGAACAATATTTGGATTGGGATAAGATCAGACTATCGTCAACTTATGAATACAGGAGGACTTATTCGTTTCAATCCTGCAACTGGCGAAAGCAAACGATTTGTACACGAACCCGATAATCCAAATAGTCTAAGTGCAAATTATGTTGACGCACTATTAGAAGATGAAGCAGGACAAATATGGGTAGGAACCATCAAAAATGGTCTCCATCTATACAATCCAGATTCCGAAGATTTTACTCGAATAAAAGCAGATACCGCTAATTCAACTTACTTTCAACCTCCTTTCCCGATAAAGGGAATGCAACCACTCGCAGGCGTAAGTTTTTTAAATCAAGATCAAGAAGGTGGTTACTGGATGGGAACGTTAAGCATCGGGATAAACTATTTTGATCCTAAAACCCGTAAATTAACTTTTTACGATTCTCTGGAAAGTTATAGTAATCTTACGCTACCCACGGTTTTTTACCAAGATCGGCAGGGACAAATATGGCTAGGATTTATGAATGAAGGAGGTTTGTATAAAGCAGATCCTTATGCTCGAAAATTTAACCTTTATCCGGAATTAAAAACCATGCTAGAGAGTTGTGAATCACAAGTAGCTCCAGGCAGTTTCTGGATTAGCACTAGTGCGGAAGGACTTCATCTCCTGGATGTGAATACTGGAAAAAAGACTTCCTTTAAACACGATGAGCAGGATGCCACCAGTATTGGGAGTAATGTGGTAAAAGCGGTTTATGAGGATAAGGAGGGAACGGTTTGGGCAGGGCTTGGGTCAATGCCCGGTGGTGATCTTAGAAAAAGAGGCCTGGGCAAAATGGATAGACAGACTCGCAAATTTCAGCATTATGAAATAAAATTAAATGATAAGGATGGTTTTAATTCGATTGTTTTTGAGATTGAAGAAGATCAGGAAGGCTTTTTATGGCTGGGCGCTTATCCGGGACTCATGCGCTTTGACAAGAAAAAAGAAATATTTAAACGATACAAACTCCCTAATGAAGATAAGAATACTATAATTCATATAGTTCATCATAACCATCAATTTTTTGGTGTAATTGATTATCATACAAAAACCTTATATAAATATGATATTGAAAAAGACCGTTTTACTAAATTTTTGGAAGGCTATTTAGTTAGTTGTCTGGTGGAAGATACTCAGGGTGGATTTTGGATAGGTACTTTGAGGCAAGGTCTAGTTTATTTTAATCCAAAGGACGACATTCTTAAACAATATACCAAAGAAAACGGATTATTAGATGACCGGATTACAGGTTTGATACCAGAAGAAAATGGAAATTATTGGTTGTCAACCCGCAAAGGACTGGTGAAATTTAATTCCAAAAACGAAAGATTTATTTCGGAGGGTTTCCCCAAAGATGACTTTATCGGTAACGGAATAAAAAGTAAAGATGGTCAATTTATTTTTGGTGGAAAGAAAGGCGTATATTCTTTTTATCCTGACCAAATCAATGGAAATCCTTTCCCGCCTGATGTATTTATTCAGAGCTTACAAATCTCCGGAGAGCCCTTTAATTTAGCCGAAGTAGGAGATGGAAAAATTAGCTTGTCCCACCAACAAAATGATTTTAATTTTCAATATACGGCTATCCATAATAGTAATCCTGCGGAAAATAAATTCCAATACCGTCTTCTTCCTTTTGACGAAAACTGGATAGATGCGGGCACGCAGCGAAGGGTACAATATACCAACCTTAAGCCAGGCAA
>ENA-ORXT01000954-ORXT01000954.1-marine-metagenome-genome-assembly--contig:-NODE-954-length-41520-cov-9.188307_pt1 | contig 41520 bp, 33 predicted proteins | sample MGYA00237868_ERZ511482 | MGnify/ENA metagenome assembly ERZ511482 | reverse complement strand
CTATCATGAGTATTATCAACGATGAGATTGGAAAATAAGATCAACATATAAGTGCCATATTAGAGCGTAAATGGTATTATAGGGCATTTGGAAAACTTGTAAGCAGATATTAGATTATTTACCACTCTAAGTTTCAATCCCGTCTTTCTACTTGAAAGGATTAATTTGTGTGGATATGATTAGAATTATAGATTTGCTCTAACCACTCCAGCTTGCTTTAGCATCAATTCTCTCGACTTCATTGAGACAACTCCGATTATTAATAGCATTAATCCAAGTATGATCAGTCCCCATTCTCCCATAGTAGGTACGGCATCTGTACTTGGGCAATCAGATATTTTTAGAACTCTATTACCACCAACAGTATAAAAATCACCTGTATTATTATCTATAGTTAGATCCCTAATAAATATTTGCGCGGTTTCTATTGGTCCAAGTGAGAAGCCAGTTGTAATAGTATTTGTAAGTGTAGTAACTACACCAGAGGGATTTATTTTTCTGAGTTGCCCTGAGATATCAGAGACATACAAATTACCATCCGCATCAGATTCAATTCTATAAGGTAATGCAAATTGTGCAGCGACTCCAATTCCATCTACTGTACCGTTTACTCCGCTACCTGCAAAAGTTGAAATATTACCTGCACTGTTTAATTTTCTTATTCTGTTATTTCCTTGATCAACAATAAATAACTCCCCTGATGAATTTACTCGAACATCTGTAGGCCCCCTAAGTTGAGCTGTGGCAACTGGACCTTCCATATATCCAGACACCCCCGTTCCTGCCGCTGTAGAGACTATACCAGCAGATGTTATTTTTCTGATTCTGTGATTACCATTATCCGCTATATATAAATCACCTGCTCCATCAATTTGTATTCCAAATGGAGAGCTAAACATAGAACTAATACCAGGCCCGTTGGCAAATCCCGAGCCTCCTGTTCCTGCAATTGTAGAGACCACACCAGCAGGAGTTATTTTTCTGACACTATGATTACCAGTATCCGTAACAAATAGATTTCCAAGATTATCTATTTCTATTCCTTTTGGTGAATTAAATTGCGCGTTAATGCCTGGTCCATCCACAAATCCGGGCACTCCTGTTCCAGCAAATGTGGAAACAATACCAGCAGGAGTTATTTTTCTAATTCTATGATTTCTACTATCAGCAACATAAAGATTGCCAGCCGGGTCTAAGACTATTCCAAATGGTGAATTAAATTGCGCGTTAATGCCTGGTCCATCTATAAATCCAGCCGCTCCTGTTCCTGCGACCAAAGAGACTTGACGTGTTAAGCACTGAGAATTGAGATAATCGGTAGATAATAAACTAAGTGATCCTATGACGAGTAGTGCCAAGGAAAATCTATTAAGCCTAAATAGGCCTGAGGTCAAAGGTTGTATTAGAAAATTAAGCATAACAAAGTTAATGTCTATGGCGTTGGTTCTAAAATAAGCAAATATATCAAAAATACATATATTTTTAACTACGCTTTGTTCTTAGACTATAATTAGTGATATAAAGCAATAATTTTAAGATTTGACATCAAATTATTTAAGCTAAATGTGAGTGGTCTAATTTTGATTATATCCAAATTCTCTACTTACCAGAATTTTTTCCACCAACTTTCTCTTTCAATTATAGTTTGATCGTCAGTGGATGATTTATAAATATCTAATAAAGAATATCTATCCCAAATCAGGTCGCATCCGAAGAAACACGGGCTCCCGATAAGTACCGTTAGATGAGAGACTAGCATACTTCAATTCACAATAGAGCTTGGGCTCTATCCAAGTAGTCTCTTTTTCCTTATCCACTTTTTCTTTGATAGGTCTTTTATTAGTTTCTAGAGGTTTGAGTAATGCTAAGACTTCCTTTAATTTGGCCATATCAAAACCTGTTCCTATCCTGCCCATGTAGACTAATTTTTCTTTTACATACTTTGCTAAATGCAAAGATCCGAATAGGTTTGATCGGTCTCCTTGCCCAGCTGTGTAACCGATTATGATAGCATCATCTGTCGTTCTGAATTTTATTTTTAACCAATTAGTAGACCTATTTCCAATGATGTAGGGAGCGTCGATTTTCTTAGCCATAACACCTTCTAGATCCATTTGCTTGGCTGCATCATGCAGTGCTTGGCCATCTGTCATGGATTCGCTGATCCTATAGTGGCTCCCTTTTTTGATATTTACTTCTAGCCACGCTTGGCGTTTGTGGAGTGGAAGGCTAGTGATGTCCTTGCCATCAAGATTGATGCAGTCAAATAAATAACAGTATACAGGTAACGAAGTACTTGCCTTTTTTATAGATGCCTCTCCAGCTCTATGCATACGGCTGATCACATTACTAAATAGTGGTCTTCCTTCCTCATCGAGACACACTATCTCTCCATCAAAGATGCCCGCCTCAGCTTTAATAAAATTCCTATCTGCAACTAGCTCAGGAAATCTAGAAGTAATATCCCTACCGCTTCGACTATATATTTTTATGTCATCCCCATCTAGACAGATGATGGTCCGGATTCCATCCCATTTGATCTCATAGCTATAATTTTTAGCAGTCGGCAATGTCTTTTTCATATCGGCCAACATGGGTGATACAAACTTACTAATGTCGAGATAAGGTTCATTTTTTCGCTCCATCAACCATTGTTTGTTTTTGGTCTTATAGAGACTATAGCTGTTGGTCCCAGATTTAGAAATTAAATCAAATTTCATTTTTGTCTCGCCTTTCTCAGTCCATGCTATCCTTCCTTGCTCGAAGACCCACATCTCTCCTGCACCATATTCTCCTTTAGGGATCACTCCCTCAAAGTCCAAGTACTTCATCGGATGATCTTCGGTTTGTATAGCTAATCGCTTGACACCAGGTTTATTAGGAAGACCTTTTGGGATTGCCCATGATCTTAGCACACCACCTACTTCTAGTCTAAGATCATAATGTAGATTAGAAGCATTGTGAAGTTGTATCACGTAATTTTTATCATCACCAGGTATTACTTCTGCAACAGGTTCTGTAGTCTTTTTAAAATTTCTCTTCTTAGTATAAGAATCTAATTTGCTCTGGTCTGCTGGGCTAAGTGCCACTGGTTGAGTAGGTTTTTGATCATGGAGAGGCACTTCGTACTTTCTCCAATTGTCCCATGCATTTCCTTTCTTATCTAGGTAAGCTTTATAATTTTTGATGGTAAAGGATTTGGAATCTTTTAGACCTTCAAGGTCTTCCCAAAACATAGGTAAGGAAATGGGTGCTGTAGGTTTGCCTCTCAGGCTAAAAGGTGCGACAGTAGTATGAGCCTTATGATTTCTGAAGATATCGATCAGGGTCTTACCTGCACGCTTCTTCTTATTCATTTTAAGTGTGGCTATCCCAGGATTCTGTTTGACAAATTCTTTAGCTAGTTCTTTGACTGATTTGACCATTACCTCATGATCCCATTTTGGTTGGATAGGGATGATAAGGTGTAGTCCTTTGCTGCCTGAGGTTTTGAGCAGCGGATAATAATCATATGCCATCAAGAATTCTTTGAGTAGATAAGCCAGTTCTTTTAGGTCCTCGAAAGCTTTATCATTTTCTGGGTCGAGATCGAATATGAATTGATCTGGATTGGGCTGCGTTTTTGTGAATTGCATGGGGTGGATCTCCAAACCAGCGAGATTAGCTATCCACACAAGTGTAGCGGTGTCTTCTGCAATTATGTAAGAGATAGGTTCCTTGGAATGTTGTATGTCTAGGTTCTTGACCCACTTAGGAGCCCAGTCAGGCTTTGATTTAGTGTAAAAACTTGTACCGCCTATACCATCAGGAAATCTTATCAAGGTCAGTGCTCGACCTCTGACGAAGGGAAGCATCATAGGTGCTATCTCCATGGTATATTGAATTATCTCTGCTTTCGTAACACCTATATCTGGGTATAGTACTTTGTCGAGATTACTCAGCTTGAGTTTGCGTCCCTCGACTTCAGTATGAATTACCTTTTTCGCCATCTAGAATTAATAGTACAATGATTATTCCTTATTATTTACTTTAGCACTCACTAAAGGAGATATCGTGAGATTTATAATTGTAAGCTTTGTTTTTTTGTTTTTTAATTGTAGATCAAGTGCTCAGCAGATTGATGTAGATAGCATTGCGTTTACAGACTCTTTGCCTGTTGAGATCATATATCAGAAAAGTATCCAAGGCTCTCAGATCAACTTAGGAAGGAACCATTTCTTGTCATTTCCAGGTTCTTTTGATGATCCATCTAGGTTGCTGATGAAGTATCCCGGTATCTCTACTCAGAATGATCAGGCTAATTTTATTATCTATAATGGGATGCCTCCTCACTATACTAAGTGGACGATCTACGATACAGATATCATCAATCCCAATCACCTGAGCAATGCAGGGACGGTCAGTGATAGGAATAGCCGCGCCTCAGGAGGGGTCAATAGTTTTAGCGGGCAGATACTTGGTAATTTTAGTTTTAATGCGCAGCCGGGAATGAATGGTGATCTGCTTACGCACGCAGGCTCAGCTAATATGAAACCTCGGACTCCTTTTGAGAATAAGTTGTTTTTTAATATCAGTGCCATTGGACTAGAAGCTGGGATAGAGCGAAAACTAAATGAATCTGGGACATCAAATCTTCTAGTAAATTATAGATACTCTTTTACTGGTTTGCTTGGGCAGATGGGGGTTGATTTTGGAGGTGAGGTTATTGGCTTTCAAGATGTATTCGCTAAGGTGGAGCTTGATAACACCTTGGGCGGTAAGTTGAGTCTCTTTGGTTTATACGGAGCTAGTTATAATGATCATGCAGCACAGGATACTACTCAGTTTTTCAAGGATGGTATGGATATTCGCTATGATGCTAAGATCACTATTGTCGGAGCTAATCATATTAGCAATTCTGGTAGTTCGAGTACCAGCTTAGTTTATTCATCAAGGACAGATGAGCGTGCTAGTATTAAGCCAGAAGACTTTTTACCAAACTTGGATATTGATAATTTAAATTCTCAGTTCAGAGAATCTAGATTATCACTTCATAGCAAGATGATGCTTAGTAAGAAGATCAGATTTGGAGTTAAGACATCAAGTTTTATTTACGACCCAATTGCACAATTAGATGAAGCGTTATCTATTGCTGAAAAATTAAGTTATGTAGACTTTTATCCATACATGAGTATTGCTCTGCTTGATAGTGAAAAGTTCAATGTGGGGATAGCTGTAGGAGCATACTATGAAACGCTGTTTGGTCAATTTTCGGTCTTGCCTAGTGCAGAGCTTGGATATAGTTTGACCTCAAAGTGGGATTTGAAATTTAATTATAGTTTGACAAGCCAGATGCAAGCACCCGAGCTATATCAAGTTTCAGGAGGTAACTTAGGCTTATCTCTACCTAATGATTTGATGAGATCAAATGCTGATCATTTAAGATTAAGTTTGGAAAGAGATAATTTTGGATTCTCTACTTTCTATCATCGGTTTAATTCCTTAGCGGTTCCACAGGTCGGGTTTGGAAATCAATTAACGGAGTTTTTCACTGACCTATCAAATTTGGATAGAATTCCGAATCAGCGATTAGTCAACTTAGGTAAGGCGGCAACTTATGGCTTATCAATGAACTACAGCAAAACTATCAAGAATGATATATTAGTTGATTTAAATTTTTCATTATTCAGCTCAAAGCTAGAGGCATCATTTTTTGAGAAAAAAAAGATAGATACACCATATGATTTTGGCCAAGTGTCTAATTTGAGGATACAGAAGAAATTCAAATTTTCAGATACAAAATTCTTGAATGTAAGTACTGCTTTTCATTTTAGAGGTGGGGCTAGAGAGCAAGCGATCGACCTTGACAGGTCAAGACAAACGGGTAGGACACTCTACGCTGTTTCGGATGAGCCTTTCAACGTTATACAAAATGCCTACCATCGCATGGACCTAAGAATATCGTATGTAAAGAAAAAGTCAAATAATGCTAAGTATAAAAGTGTAATATCCCTGGATATTCAAAATCTATATGGAAGAGAAAACGATGCTTATCATTACTATGACCCCTTAACCGATCGAGTCGAGCTACAAAAACAATTAGGGACCTTGCCAGTAATCAGCTATCGATTAGAATTTTAGTTTCTGATCCGGAGCACCGTTTCTCGATGAGGACGATGCGGTCATATGCTTTGAGAGATTCACCGTCTTTTGTAAGATAAGCCCAATTTGAAGTTCTGAATTGAATTTAGGCGACTTCCTTTTTGCTTCGAATAAAGTAGAGGTAGACCAAACCTAAGATACCTACCAACATCAAGCCTATAGCAATGTACTGCGCCTGAGACCATTCAAATCCGAAATAATTATAAGTATCGTTTACCCTGATCTTCTCAATTAAGAAACGCTCTAGCCCATTGAAAAAGCAAAAGCAAAAGAACATGGCTCCAGCAATCTTGAGCCGCTTACGCAGCGACAAAAGAATGGCTACAATGATAATACTCATAAATATCTCATAGAGCGGAGTGGGAAAGACCCCTTCTGGTAATTGGTTGCAGATCCTGCCTATACAATCTTGTACGGGGACTCCCCTTTCGAGTACGTTTCTAGGATAGGTATATGACCAGGCCCAATCAGGGAAGATGAACCAGTCTGGCTTGGGAGCTAAATTCACAATTCCCCAATCCCCATCTCCGGATAGATGACAACCTATTCTACCTACTCCATACCCTACGATGAAGGCGGGAGAGCAAGCATCTAGGAAATGAACAAAAGGGATATTTAATTTTCTGAGATAAAGCCAAACGCCTAAAGCTCCTACGATCAAGGAACCATAAACAGTAAGTCCACTACCAGAGAATAGATGTCCTATTGGGTCTTCGAAAAATGCCCAGCCTACATTCTCCATGATGCTAAACATCTTAGCTCCGAACAATCCTGAGATCATGGCAGCGATTGTTATGTCTGCTACTTTTTGATGTGGATATATCGTTTTCTCAATCGTTCTAGGTTCTGCACTTTTATTCTTATTAGACTGCCAGAAAGAGAACCCTCCAAAAATAATGGCCAGTAGTAGCCCTATCAATAAATTACCGCCCCCTGAAAAAAGAATTTCGGAAGGGTCAATTTTAAATCTCTCAAAATTCTCTCTGACATGCATGAATTTATACCCTATGGCAAAACCCATGAAAGCACTGATCAACACTTCTTTCCAGTCTACTCCCGCATTTATTTTTATGGTTTGAGTATATGGCTTTAAGATACCTTCCTTCTCTTTTCTTTGAAATTCTTTATACAAAACAAAGGCAGCAGAGAAAATCGCGCCGCCGAGTAATAGTCCGAATGTTTTGAATATTGCTGTCCAGTTATCTGGCTCAGAACCAAAAATATCATGAAAAAAATAGGAGAGATCTGGGTACATATTGGTTGGTCAATTCAATTCACAAAATAGGAAATGCTATTGGAATACTAATCCGCCGCAATATCTGTTAATAAATAAGTGAAAACAAGTCCTATAACAATGAAAAGATTGCTCCTCCTATCAGTTACACTTATGTTTTATTTTAATATGAATGGTCAGGCTGGCGCGCATGTCCACGGAGGCTTGCTTGCGGGGCAGTTCAAAACAACAAACTTAACCCCTGAAGGTACTGTCCATAGAGGGTGGAGGATAGGAGTAGATGCGAGACTTCATTCTGGTAAAATGTTTTTCACAGGTGGTTTACATTATTTTAAGTATGCCTTTGATGCTGCTGATGGAGGGGATTTTTTTGAGACTGGGGATTCTTTTTCGGTACAAAAAGCTAGATTCGGACTCGGATGGAATTTGATAGAGCTACCACCTGTGGTGAGACTTAGAGCTAAATTCTTGGGCTCCGTCAATTTGATTACCGCTCCTGATAGTCGTGACCTTCCTAGTCCTTACGAGCAGATGAATGATGGTTATGCGAGCTTAGATTTTGGGATAGGCGTAGATGTATTATTTTTTACTATTGATATAGAATACGAAAAGGGGCTTCTTAATGCAGTTAACAAAGCGCAAGAAACTAAACTAGATTATTGGTCGCTTACTGCAGGAGTATTTTTCTAGACAGGCGAGAATACATCTACCAAAGATCCTGTAATATTTTCTTTGCTCCCAAAGGCGGTCAACTCAAATTTTTGAATTGTATTGAGAAGGTCAGTGTTTAACGGAGTTTCAACTTTTATATAATTATCAGTAAAGCCGTTCATCATATCTGCTTTCTTGCTAGATTCAAAAAGTACTGGTCTTATCTCTCCTACATGGTTATCATAAAATGCTCTCCTCTTTTTCTGAGACAAGATCCTTAGCTTTTCGTTTCGTTCTCTTCTGGTCGCCATAGGTATTGTGTTTTCCATTTCGGCAGCAGGGGTATTAGCTCTCTCTGAGTAGGTAAATACATGGAGATATGAGATGTCTAGCTCATTGATAAAATCATAAGTCTGCATAAAGTGCTCATCTGTTTCTCCTGGGAAGCCTACAATGACATCCACTCCAATACAGCAATGTGGCATTACCGATTTGATGTATGCAACCCTGTCTTGATAGAGGGATGACTTATATCTTCTCTTCATTATTTTGAGGATATCATCTGATCCTGACTGTAATGGCATATGGAAGTGCGGGACAAATCGATCTGACTTGGATACAAATTCTATGATATCATTGCTACAAAGATTAGGCTCGATAGAGGAGATCCTGAATCGCTCAACTCCTTCGACTTTGTCTAATTCTTTTATCAGGGCTAGAAAATTTTGGTCTTTTCTTTTTTCATCTTCTAATATTCCAAAGTCTCCAATATTGACTCCTGTAAGTACGATTTCCTTGATGCCTAGTTGCGCTATATTTTTAGCGTTAGCGACTACATTGTCGATAGTATCACTTCTGCTTTTTCCTCTAGCTTGCGGAATCGTACAGAAAGTACATTTGTAATCACACCCATCTTGCACCTTAAGGAAAGATCGTGTACGGTCACCAAATGAAAACGCTGACTCAAAACTATTCACCTCCGTAATGGCATCAGCTTTTACCATTCCTTGGCCTGGCGCTTTGGATAGCGTGTCTACATAATTTACCACATTGAATTTCTCTGCGGCGCCTAAGACTAGGTCGACCCCTTCTATGTTGCTGATCTCCTCAGGCTTAAGTTGCGCGTAGCAACCTATCATCACGATCTTAGCTTGTGGAGATATCTTCTGGACATCTCTTACTAGTTTCCTGCATTTCTTGTCCGCAAAATCAGTGACTGAGCAAGTATTGATGACATAGATATCTGCTCCGTCTTCGAATTTATTGGTTGTAAATCCATGACCCTCAAAACTCCGCTTTATGCTAGAGGTCTCTGAGAAGTTGAGTTTACAACCTAGGGTATGAAATGCTACTGTCTGTGGTGTCGCCATGGGTTGCAAATGTATTTACATTCTGCATATGGAGAAAGCCCTTGAGATGTATATTTTCTATTCTTTGAGCTTAGAAGCCATCGCCATCCAGGAGATTACCTAGGCCACCTAGGATACTACCTTCTCCTTTACCTTTGCCAAAATATCCTTTAGAATGCGAAAGTATTCTGTCTGATAGTCTGCTAATGGGCAGTGTTTGTATCCATACTTTACCAGGTCCGATCAGACTAGCAAAGAATAATCCTTCCCCTCCAAATACAGCATTTTTAATACCCTTGACAAATTGAATATCATAATCGACCAAACTAGTAAAGCCAACTAAACATCCAGTATCTACTCTAAGGTGTTCTCCAGGCTGGAGCTCTTTCTCTACGATATAGCCACCAGCATGTAAAAAGGCCATTCCATCTCCCTCGACCTTCTGCATGATGAAACCTTCGCCTCCGAAGAATCCTCGCCCTAGCTTTTTAGAAAATTCTACACCGACTTGAGCTCCTTTTGCAGCACAAAGGAAAGCGTCTTTTTGACAGATTATCTTATTGTCATATTGATTGAGGTCTAGAGGGATTATCTTTCCTGGATAGGGAGAGGCAAACGATACTTGTGCTTTACCATCGCCTTCATGAGTAAAAGCAGTCATAAAGAGTTTTTCTCCAGTAAGCACTCTTTTACCTGCGCCTATTATTTTTTCAAACATACCCTGCTCTTTGCCTGAGCCATCACCAAATATTGTTCTCATCTCAATATCCTCATCCATCATCAAGAAGCTTCCGGGTTCTGCAATTACCGTTTCATCAGGGTCAAGATCGATTTCTACGAATTGCATTTCTTCGCCAAATATTTTATAGTCTATTTCATCAGCATTCATATGTTAGTTGTTTTGTTAAGGAATAATATTGTATACCGTAGTCAATGTAATCACGCAAAAAGTAGTTCAAGAATATCTTTTATTTCGATAAGGTGGTGCAAAACGTCGATTAAAAAACTAGGTTCATTTTAGTTACCTTTCATAATTAATACCGCGCTACAGATGAAAGATAGACTACTATCCATAGATGTCTTAAGAGGGATGACCATATTTTTTATGATCATAGTTAATACTCCTGGGAGTTGGTCGCATGTCTATGCGCCACTGCTACATGCTAAGTGGCATGGTTGTACACCTACAGATCTTGTGTTTCCTTTTTTTCTATTTATTGTTGGTGTGAGTATGTCTATCTCTTTTAGAAAGTATCAAGAGGGAGAACGATCTCAGTGGGTTGTAAAGGTTTTAAGAAGAACGGCACTGATCTTCTTAGTAGGATTGTTCCTTAATTGGTTTCCATTCTTTTATAAGAACATATCAGACCTTAGGATCTTTGGTGTGCTGCAGCGAATTGCATTAGCTTTTGGGGGTGCAGGACTTTTGGTGATATATCTAAGAGATAGGAGAATGTTGGCCACTGTGGCAGTGCTTATTTTGCTGGGGTACTGGGCGTTGATGTTTTTTGCTGGAGGTATGGATCCATATTCCTTGGAGGGCAATTTAGCAACTTATTTAGACAGCTTATTGCTTGGCGAAAGCCATGTGTATGGTGGCTTTGGTATACCTTTCGACCCAGAGGGAATTGTGAGTACTATTCCTGGGGTTGCTCATGTATTGATCGGATACTTTGTCGGGCTAAAAATTCAGGAGACATCAGAAGATAAATTATTCTTGGTCCATTCGTTATTTGTGATCGGAGCGGCGCTGACCGCGCTTGGCCTCGTTTGGAATCTAGCTTTTCCTATAAACAAGCCCATTTGGACGAGCTCTTATGTGCTTCTTAGTACTGGACTTGGCACGATCTTGCTCTCAGCTTTGATGTGGATCATAGATGTCAAAGGGTGGCAAAAGTGGACTTACATTTTCAGGGTCTTTGGACTTAATCCTTTAGTGAGTTATGCCCTTAGTGGTCTCTTTGTAAAGTTATTCATGTATGTGCTTAGTTGGGATGATACGAATCCTTATCCATGGTTGTATGAAAATGTTTTCTCTCAAATAGGAAGCATGAAGTTTGGTTCGTTTTTGCAGGCGCTGACTTATACTATGTTTATTTGGTTTTTTGCTTGGTTGCTTTATCGTAAGGGTAAGGTTATCAAGATTTGATATCTTATAAGATTTACGATGTGCTTCAAGCTGGAAGCATGAGGCAATTCTTCTGAAAATACGCTTCAACTTGAAAGCATAAAGCAACTCTTTTGAACACCCATTATTTCTTTCTCCATTGTAATGCAGAAAAGACTTCCCTGAGTGATGGATTTATCGAAGGTGACGACGACTAGAGGAAATTTCTATAAAATTAATTTAGCAACATTCACTGGGTGACTCTAAGTCACCCAGTGAATGTTTAACTAAAAACTACGAGGCCTTCAACTTCTTCTTAAGCGCAAATAACTCATCTCGATATTGCGCTGCCTGTATAAAGTCTAGATCCTTTGCAGATTTTTTCATTTTACGCTCCGTCTCTGCTATGACGCCTTCTAGTTGATCTCGTGTCATATAAGCTAATACAGGATCTGCCGCTACACTTGTTTCCTCAGATTCTATGTAGGCATTTCCTTTTTTGCCTCCTCGGATATCAAGAATTGATTTTTGATTTAGTATCTGTTCTTTAGATTTTTGTATGGTGGCAGGAGTGATATTATGCTTATCATTATAAGCTATCTGTAGTGATCGCCGTCGATTGGTTTCATCTATGGTCATCTGCATACTTCCAGTGATCTTGTCCGCATAGAAGATTACTAGACCGTTAGAGTTACGAGCTGCTCTACCTGCGGTCTGTGTAAGAGACCTAGCATTACGTAAGAAACCTTCTTTATCAGCATCTATGATCGCGACTAGAGATACCTCAGGAAGATCAAGCCCTTCTCTTAGTAAGTTAACACCTACCAATACATCGAACTCACCTAGCCTTAGATCTCTTATTATTTGTACCCTATCAAGGGTGTCTACTTCTGAGTGAATGTATCTCACTTTGATATTTAGATTTTGAAGATACTTAGTTAATTCTTCAGCCATCCGTTTGGTAAGCGTGGTCACCAGTATTCTTTCATCGGCTTCGATGCGACCATTGATCTCATCTAGCAGGTCGTCTATCTGGTTGATACTAGGGCGCACTTCTATCGGTGGATCTAGAAGGCCAGTTGGTCTTACTATCTGCTCTACTACTACGCCCTCCGTTTGTTCTAATTCATAATCTGCTGGAGTAGCACTGACGTAGATTATCTGGTTTGTCAGAGATTGGAATTCCTCAAAATTCAGTGGCCTATTATCCATAGCTGATGGCAGCCTAAAACCAAAGTTGACCAGATTTAATTTTCGCGCTCTATCTCCGCCCCACATTCCCCTTACTTGTGGCAAGGTCACGTGACTCTCATCGACCATGGTTATGAAGTCGTCAGGAAAATAATCTATAAGACAAAATGGTCGGGTACCAGGTTTCCTGCCATCAAAGAATCGAGAATAATTTTCGATCCCATTGCAATAGCCCAGCTCTCTCATCATCTCAATATCAAAATTCACTCGTTCTTTAATTCGCTTAGCTTCTAAGAATCGTCCTTCTTGCTCAAAGAATTTTTCATGATTATCGAGTTCCTTTTCTATCAATTTGATTACTGAGCCTAGACGATCACGAGGAGCTACATATAAGGTGGCTGGGAATATAGCAGCGTGCGTTAACTCTGTGATACGTTTACCCGTTTCTAATTCTATCTGCTCGATCTTCTCTATCTCATCACCAAAGAAGATGATCCTGTATCCATACTCCACATAAGGTAAGTTGACATCTACTGTATCTCCTTTGACTCTAAACTTAGCTCTAGTAAAATCAGTCTCCGTTCTAGAGTACAGACTATCTACTAGAGACAATAGGAATTTATTCCTTGTGATTTTTTGCCCTTGTTCTATCCTGATTATTCCCATGGCATAGTCATCAGGATTACCCATACCATATATACAGGATACAGAGGCTACTATGATCACATCACGCCTGCCAGACAATAAAGAAGATGTAGCTCGTAGCCTAAGTCTGTCGATCTCTTGATTGATAGAGAGATCTTTCTCTATATAAGTATCAGACGTAGTGATGTATGCTTCTGGCTGATAATAATCATAATAGGATACGAAGAACTCTACAGCATTATCTGGAAAAAACTCTGTGAACTCTGCATAGAGTTGAGCAGTAAGTGTTTTATTATGTGTTAGTACGAGTACCGGTCTATTAGCCTGAGCAATGACATTTGCCATGGTAAATGTCTTACCAGAACCTGTGACACCTAAAAGAACTTGAGATCTTTCTTGCTCCTTTAGACCTACTAGTAGAGCCTCTATTGCTTGAGGCTGATCCCCTGTAGGTACAAAATTAGAAGTGAGTTTAAATGACATGAAGTAATTTAAGAATGGAATTTATAATTGAAAATGAAGGCTTGATATTCAGGACAAAGCTCCCTTCGAACTCCTCAGGGCAGGCTTTTTCTCGTTTCGTAGCTCTGAGGTGTCTCGCGACTCTCTGAGCCTGCGGACCATAGCTGCGGAATGATAAAAAGCTGCTGTATCTGGCTATCAATGCTTTGTCTATAAACATGAAGGCTATTCTTAAATCACTTCATAATTATTTGATATCTACCCTTCGCGGATAAGAGACATCTAATATCTTACATTTTGAGATAGCTTTTGCACTATATTTTACTTCTGGAGGAATAACTAGCACCATGCCTTCATGAAAATCGATCTCTTCGCCATCTACGACGAAGTCCATTCTGCCAGAAACCATGCTGATTACTTGTTCATTAGGTAGAGATTTTTCTGCTAGTTCAGTGCCGATAGTGATTTCCCAATAGGCAAATGACATCTTCTCTGAATGAATAAACCTTCCTTCGCATCCTGGAAAAACTTCTTGTGCTTCTATATCTCCTAAATAATATGCCTTAGACTTGCTCAATTTTAAAAATAGTTGTTGAAGTCAATTAAGAATGGTATTTATAGTCGAAGATAAAGACTTGATAGTCAGGACAAAGCTCTCTTCTCGTTTCGTAGCTCTGAGGAGTCTCGCGACTCTCTGAGTCTGCGGACCATAGCCACGGAGGGAGAAAAAGCTGCAGTATCTGGCCATAAATGTTTTGTCTGTAGACATTAAGAATATTCTTAAATGAATTCTAAAGTTAAAAGAATGGGTATACACTTAAATTATAAACTGAAAGGGTCGGGTCAGCCAATAATTATCTTACACGGACTATTCGGAATGTTGGATAACTGGAATTCGATAGGCAACAAGCTAGCAGATAATTATACCGTCTATCTAGTCGACCAGCGAGATCATGGGAAGAGCGATAAAAGTACAGAATTTGATTATGATTTATTGGCTCATGATCTTAAAAATTTTTGTGTCGAGCAGGGATTGTCGAAAGTAAATTTGATTGGGCATTCTATGGGGGGTAAGACTGCTATGACTTTTGCAAATGAGTACCCAGAGATGATCGATAAAGTGATGATAGTAGACATTACTCCCAAAACTTATGCTGGTGGGCACGAATTGATATTCGAGGCGATTCTCGGAGTGCCAATAGCAAAAATCACCAAAAGATCTGAAGTGGATGAGCTGCTGTCAACTAAAATAAAAAATCTGGGAGTGCGACAATTTTTAATGAAAAACCTGAATCGGAAAAAAGAAGGCGGTTTTGAGTGGAAAGCAAATTTCCAATTACTCCATGATTCTTATGAAAATATCAAAGGAATGCCTTCCCTGAGAAAAGATAGTGACTTGGATATTTTATTCATAAAAGGCGAAATGAGTGATTATATAACCGCAGATGATGAGTCACGGATAAAAGAATACTTTCCAAAAGCCCAAATAGAAACGATCCCTAATGCAGGCCATTGGGTACATGCTGAGAAGCCTAAAGAGTTATTAGACAGGATATATTCATTTTTTCAATAAATATTAAGAAACAGGGAAGGTTAAAAATGCGTTCATTCATTGTTAAACACACTATAATGAGAAAATATTCACTTGCTTTAATAATAGCCACCTTCTTTTTTGGCACAGCTGCGATTACTGTCAATAATGATAAGTACTTCGAGATCATCAAGAACATAGAGATCTTTACCAATATATTCAAGGAGATCAATACACACTATGTAGATGAAGTAGACCCATCGGCACTTATGAAAATAGGCATAGACGCCATGCTAGAAACGCTGGACCCATATACTAACTATGTGTCAGAATCACAGATCGAGAATTATAGGATCAGCGCAGAAGGTAGGTATAGTGGCATCGGTGCAATGAGTAAGGAGATAGATGGGTATGTGACCATATCAGAAGTACTAGAGGGAGGAGCTGCAGAGCAAGGAGGCCTCAAGGTAGGAGACCAATTGATAAAAGTGAATTCTAGATCAGTAGAAGGGAGGAGCAATGATGATGTAGCGAAGTTTATGCGTGGGGCACAAGGAGCGGAGATATCATTGACAGTGAAGAGACCAGGAACTAGTGCTCCTGTAGATCTTGCGTTGAACAGGGCTCAGGTAAATATTCCAAATGTTCCTTACACGGGTATGGTAAGTGATGAGATAGGGTATATATCATTAACGACATTTACGCAGAATGCTGGCAAAAACATAGCAAAAGCGCTAAGAGACCTTAAGAAAAATGACAAACTAGAGGGAGTGATCCTAGACCTAAGAAGCAATGGTGGAGGGCTTTTATCAGAGGCCATAAATATCTGCAATATCTTCGTACCTATGGGCCAGGAGGTTGTATTTACAAAGGGAAAAGTGATTGACAGGGATCAAAGCTATAAGACACGCAACCCACCGATAGATCTGGATATACCACTTACCGTATTGATCAATAAAACTTCTGCATCTGCCTCTGAGATCGTTTCTGGAGTGATGCAAGACCTTGACAGAGGCGTGATAATAGGCCAAAGGTCATACGGCAAAGGACTAGTCCAAAACACCAGAAGACTAGGCTATAACTCAAGTGTAAAGATAACTACCTCTAAATACTATATACCTAGTGGAAGATGTATACAAAGCGTAGAGTATGAAGATGGAGCGCCTAAGGACATTGCTGATGATAAAAGAGCAAAATTCAAGACAAAAAATGGTAGAACAGTGCTAGACGGGGGAGGAGTAACGCCAGATATCAAGATAGAAGAACCACAACTACCAGATGTACTGAAAGAATTGAGGAAGCAGAATATGATATTTAAGTATGTAACGGAGTATTCCTTGAAACACGATTCTATAGCTGCAGCTAAGTATTACAGATATAAAGACTACCCTGAATTCAAGGCCTTTTTAGTTAAGAATCAGTTCAAATTTGATCTGCAAGGGGAGACTGCCTTAGAGGAGATGAAAGAGAAAGCACTTAAAAACTTGAGTGACGTTAAGATAGATGCGAATATCAAAGCACTAGAAAAGAGCTTAAAGACAGCAAAGCAAGATGACCTAGATGAATTTGAAGCACTGATAACTAAGGAAATAGAGAAAGATATAGTCGTGAGGTATCATTATCAAAGTGGTCGTATCAAGCAAGGCCTTCAAAATGATAGAGAAATAGCGGAGGCTATAAATGTGCTCAAAGATAAGTCTAGATATGAAAAGATCCTATCTGGAAAATAAATAACCAAGTGTAGAAATAAGTATTGAGATCTAATATTTTATGTCTTGAGACATCAGCGGCCAAGTGCTCAGTAGCGCTTACTTATGCGCATGATCAGATAATTTATAAAGAAGCAGCGGTAAGCTACTCACATGTATCCCAGATCACACTCTTGATCAAAGAGTGTATAGAAGAGGCAAACATCAAATTTGAAGAGCTAGACGCAGTAGCCATTAGTGGTGGTCCTGGCTCATACACTGGCCTTAGAGTAGGAGCTTCTACGGCTAAAGGAATCTGCTTTGCAAAGGATATTCCACTTATTGCATTAGACACCCTACAGGTCATTGGACATACTTTAATAGCCCATGAGGCTAACCATGGAAAGTCTCTATACATCAGTATAATTGATGCACGCCGGGATGAAGTTTATTTGGCCGGCTATGATAAAGAACTTGATCAAGTATTGGATACTCAAGCCTTTATCCTATCAGGAGATAGTTTTAAGTCCGAAAGTGACCATTATGGACAAATCATCATAGGAGGTGATGCAACAGCTAAGGCCGCAGACATTATAAGCTCAAATAGGATCATCTATAGACATATAATACCAAATGCTAGTCATATGGCGGAATTAGCATTAAAGGCATTCTCTGAGCAGGTATTTGAGCAACTGAGTTCATATACCCCGTCTTATCTCAAGTCTCCAAATATCACAGTATCCAAAAAACAATTTTTTAGAAATAATTAACAGGTTCTAGCAAACCTATTGGACACATAAAACATTGAAATTCATAATGTTATATATGTCTAGTGTTTAATAACTCACAGTTATACGACATAAGGGTCTATTTGTGGTATGGTGATTGCATTATGGTCAGTGTATTCCGTGAATTATTAAAATCAATTACAGTATGAGAAACAAAAAGAACGAGATTGTTACTTTAAGGAAAGGGTCTAGCGAGGTACAGCTGGATTATGCAGATCTCAGAAAAGCAGTACTTGTTCTCAGAGCTGTCAATCACAAGCTTCGACAAAGGATAATAGATCTTCTAGAAGAGAGTGATACGATGACAGTTACAGACATCTACATCAAGTTACGATTAGAGCAATCAGTAGCATCACAGCATTTAGCTATACTAAGAAGAGCTGGGGTAGTACTTACAGAAAGACAAGGGAAATTCATCTATTACTCACTTGATAGAGACAGACTAGGTCAGATCTCACGTCTTGTAGAAGAGTTAGCGGGTTAAGGAATACTTAAACCAATCATTCTTAGAAAAAATAGATTAATACTCAGGGTCTTTAGGAACGACTGACTTAAAGAAACACTTCAAAGGCTGGTTTTAGCGGTAAAATCAATCCAATAATGTTACAAGTATCAAATTTTCTAAATATTGAATATCTAGAAAATTAGCTTTCATTCACGGTGTTCCCAAAACATCGAGCTAGGCAAAACATTATAGCGCTCAAGAAGAGTATGGTAAGATTAATAAGGACGTCTTATACATCAAGTTAAAGTTTGAGCAATCTGAATTTCCACAGCATTTAGCAATATTAAGAAGAGTAAGAGTAATACTTGCCCAAGGAGCAGGGTAGTTCACTTATTACTCCCTAACTGGAGAAAGACGAATCCAGATATCGGTTCAATTATAGATGAATTATAGGATTAAGAGTTACTTAAACCAATATTCTGTAATAGGTTGAACTCTAAAGTCTTAGGCAAACCAAACGCCTAAAAATCACATCAAAAGCTGATTTTAGTTGCATATTCATATCAGTAAGTTATAAATATCAAATTTTCTTAATATTTATTTGTCTAGTAGTTGATAATTCTTCATCTTTGACGTGAGTTGATACTCAAAATAAGAAACTACTGTAGAGTCAAAGGACTCTTAATATTTATTGGAACTACACATTATGAAGAAGACTAAGGTTACGTTTAACAGCGATAAGCTCACATATTCGTGCGAATTAATGAGAGCTTTGGCTCATCCGTTGCGGTTGAAAATCCTTGAATTTATTGACGGTCATGGTACCATCAACGTCAATAAAATATACAACACTCTTAATATTGAGCAATCAATTACTTCACAGCATTTGCGTATTTTGAGGCTTGCTGGAGTTGTAAATGCGAAGAGAGAAGGAAAGTTCATGCACTACAATATCAATTATCCTATAGTAGAAAGAGCTAACAAAGCGGTGAATAATTTTGTCGGAAAGGTCTAAGACCAACTATTTAATATCAGACTCTGTACTCAATAAAAGATAACCCCGAATTAGTCTTTTAGATAATCTTATCAGGTTCTTGTGTAACATCATTGTTTCCAGATAACTCAATATTATCCAAATTCTCTTTAGGTTTCTCTTCTTCTTCTTTTTGGAAAAATTTTCTGTGAAAGACCAATATACTGATCACTCCGGTAGATATGGAGGCGTCTGCTATATTGAATACAGGTCTAAAAAACTGAAATCGTTCTCCACCCCATATTGGAAACCACTCTGGAAAGTTAGTGTTGATCATCGGGAAGTAGAGCATATCTACTACTTTACCATGGAGAAATTTGCCATAACCGCCCTCCTCAGGGAACAGCTCTGCCACTCTTCCTATATCTGATTCTGAAAATATAACACCATACAGGGCTGAGTCAATAATATTACCTAATGCTCCGGCAATAATAAGCGCAAAGCATATCAGCAAGCCAATAGACTCTTTAGCTCTGATGAGTTGTATGATCATGTAGCCAAGAAAACTGACCATAATTAGTCTAAAGAGACTCAGCGCCAACTTGCCCATCTCTCCACCAAATGTTAAGCCAAAAGCCATCCCTTCATTTTCTATGAAATGAATCTTAGCCCATGATAGTCCGAACATATCAAATCCACTACCTATCGAATAAGTAGTCTTTATATGATACTTGAGCCACTGATCAAGTATGACTATGATCAGAATAACAAAGATGACAGTTGAGGATCGTCGCAATTACTATATTCTATTATTGAAGAAGTGGTAAAAATAGAAATTTTAAATTCTTAAGTGGCAATTTATAGATAGACGTGTATTCTAAGAGGTTAAATCTAAGTCGACTCTATCTAAGTCATTTAAAAAATATCTGTTCTATCATGATACCGTGATATAAAGTTATGAGTATAGCACTTACTAGTCCGATCAAGAACATAATAACTGCGATAGTTATAAGCCGCTGTTTGATGGTCACTGATTTGCCGAGGAAGTAAAGGTCATTTATCATTTCCTTATAGGTCAAGTTACCAGTTGATATGATTTTCCCCATTTCTAGAGTATACTCTTCTAGGGTCAATTTAGAGAAATTTTGTGCGTATAGCAGACCTTTGTAATTTTTACCCAGTTTAAAGTATTTATGAGGCAACATCGCAAATAATGCGAATACCATAGAGGCCATACCAAAGTTCAATAAAAGCTTAGAGCCTAATTGTAGTACATCTCTCTGGTCATCAGGGGCCATATAGATGACTCCCATAAGTAAGGAGATGATTATTGAGTTAACAGTCAGGATAATACTTGCCTTGGTATCTACCATCCTGAGTAGATTGTAGTGGTTTCTTGAGAGCGTTCTAAATAAGGTCTGCACACCACGGGCGTCAAATTTATTTAGCTTGTCTTTATCTTTGTCTGTGATTCCTAATATGCTTTCTGTTTCTAGGGTCATTTATTAGGAAGGTATGACATTGACGTGATTATTGTACTGATTTCTTTTATAAAGCTAGTTACTCGATAAGTGGTTCAGGATTTAAGTTTCGCACCGATGCTCAGGGTAGCATGGGGGACAGCCTCTAGTCTAGCTTTGGATATGAGATTACCTGTGACTCTACATACACCGTATATTTTATTCTCTATCCTCAGCTTCGCATTTTCAAGGTGTTGAATATATTTACGCTGCCTACCCGCAAGCGTAAACATCTGTTCGTTTTCGCTAGTCGTCGTACCATCCTCTAGACCTTTTATCTTAGTATCAGGATCACTTCCGGTGTTCTTTAATTGATTGGTATAAAACGCAAGTTGCTTTTTTGCTTCTACCATTTTTTTGTCTATCAATTTACTAAAGTAGTTTAGTTCTTTCTGATTGTACCTTGTTTTTCCAGAGCGTTTTTTCTTGGCTTTAGGTTTAACCGCGGCCTTCACTCTTTTCTTTACGACTTTCTTCGGGCTTTGTTTTTTAGGGCTGGTCTTTTTAGCCGCTACTGTTTTTTTCTTTTCAGTTGTTTTTTTTGCGTCCTTCTTTTTTGGGGTAGTTTTTTTCGCAGTTGCTTTTTTAGGTGTTCCTTTTTTCGCTTTTAGTTTTACTGCTGCAGTCTTTTTAGCACTTACTTTCTTTGTCGATGCTTTCTTTGTCGATGCTTTCTTTGTCGATGCTTTCTTTGACGTAGTCTTTTTGGTCCCTTTTTTTGGACTTACCTTTTTAGCAGTTTTTACACTTGCTTTTTTGGTAGAAGTGGATTTAGGGGCTTTTTTAGTGCTCACTTTTTTTACAACAGCCTTTTTGGGGCTTGCTTTTTTTGCGCTCACTTTTTTAATTGTGGACTTCTTTGGTTTCGGTTTTGCTGCTTTTTTGACCTTTTTTACCTGTTTCGCAGACATAATTGTACATTTTTTAATAAAAACACGTGATAGTTCTTTGTAATGCAAAAATTGTGCAAAAAATTAAAATTGATGACTACAACCCATTCATTATCAATAAGATATATTAGAAACAATTAAATAGTAAAAGACCTAATTTTGTTGCGAAGAGTAGATTCTCTGGTCAAATTGCAATTGATTCATAAAGTCTAACTAAATGAAACATCTCCATAATCGAGTAGATAAAAGAGTTCTTAAAGCCAAGCTGAATGAAAGTACCGAATCAAGGAAAACACTTTCCTTCTATGCTTATGCCAATATCAAGAATCCTAAATTTTTCAGAGACCATTTGTACTTTGTGCTTGCTGCTCATGGTGTTTTAGGCAGGATCTATATCGCCGCAGAAGGAGTCAACGGACAATTGTCTGTGCCGGAAGACAACTTCGCCGCTTTCAAAGAGTCATTGTATGAAGTAGATTTTTTGAATGGCTGTAGACTCAATGTTGCCATAGATGATAACGGTCTTTCCTTTTACAAACTCACTATCAAAGTGAAGAAAAAGATCGTAGCTGATGGTCTGGACGATAGCAGTTTTGATGTTACCGATAAAGGCATACACTTAAACGCTCAAGCATTTAACGAGATAAGCCAAGATGAAAATACGGTTATCGTAGATATGAGAAATCACTACGAATCCGAGGTGGGACATTTCGAAAACGCGATCTGTCCTGATGTAGAAACCTTCAAGGAATCCTTACCCATAGTAGAAGAATTATTAGCAGATAAAAAGAATGCTAATATCGTAATGTATTGTACGGGTGGTATCAGATGTGAGAAAGCAAGTGCATATTATAAGCACAAGGGATTCAAGAACGTATATCAGCTAGAAGGGGGTATCATAGAATATGCCCGTCAAGTAGAGACAAGTGACCTTGAAAATAAATTCAAAGGGAAAAACTTTGTCTTTGACGATCGTCTAGGGGAGAAGATCACGGATGATATAATCTCTAATTGTCATCAGTGTGGAGAGTCATGTGATACACACACCAACTGTGAGAATGAGGCTTGTCATATTCTTTTTATACAATGCAGTAACTGTGCAACTAAGTATAGCAATTGTTGCTCGATCAAGTGTCAGCAGTTTTTAGATCTGCCGGAGGAGAAAAAAATTTCAATCAAAGCTCGAGTAGAATTTAATGGTACCAAATTTGGCAAAGGCCGATATAAGGCGCTTCATAGAGATGAAACCTTAGATCTTAAATAGCAGCAGTAAGTAAAGCTAGCTAGATAGAATATGTGACAAAAAAATAACCCCGATGGTTTGCATCGAGGCCTTTTTATTGTTGCCCTATTTATTTTGAGAATAGCCAGCAAACAATAATTATTCTTTAGATTAACCTTGCAAATTCAACTTTGTTTTTTCAGACCAAAAACTAATATCAAGCAGGTTTCGGTAAGTAGATGCAATTCTAATAGGTACTCCCTTGGATTGTTTTATACAAATTATGACTACAGAATCTACAGTTACTCTACATAAGACATGCAGCAGTGTAAAATTGTAAAACAGTTTACAATAGGCTGCTCGCTTAGGAACCTAATAAATGATGACTTCTTGGAATTTACTTAGTTTTTAACCCGGGTGTTCTTTCTAAAAACTCATCATACAATAAGGTGTGTCTGCTTTCGATAGGTACATTCCATCCATTGATAAATAGCTTAGAGATCTGAGTCCTGGTTTCGAATGGGTCACCATCAGATATGAACAAGCTTGCCATCTTACCTTCTTCGAGGCTACCATACTTATCAGCAACTCCGAATATTTCTGCTGGATTGATCGTGATCGCTTTGAGTGCTTCTTCGATGCCTAGCCCATAAGTGGCTGCGAATCCTGCGTGATAGGGGAGGTTCCTTACGTTCTCAGTATCATTGGTCCTTATGGCTACTTTGATTCCGGCTTTATGCATTGTAGCAGCATTGCTGTATGGCGCATCATACTTATCTGATTGTCTAGAAGGTGTCGCTAGTACTGGTCCAGTGATCACAGGAAACCCAGATTCCTTAATTTCTTTGGTGACCCTCCATCCATCAGCTGCTCCTGTGATTATCGCTTTAAGTTTATTCTCTGTAGCCCACTTGATCGCCGACTTGATATCAGTGGCTTTGTTTACTTCTATCATTACGGGTGCCGTACCATTTACGACTTCTACTATGGCGTCCATACCTGGATTGTATCCCTCCTTTGATTTATTACTAGCCTTAGCTGCAGAATCTATCTTGGCATAAAGGAGTGCTTTTGTCCACATCTCTTTCATCTCTTTCGCTGCTTTATCATTTTCTTTTTTGATGTCTTCTGTTGATCTCCTGTCCCATCGACCTCGCTTGCCAGTAGAAGGATAGTTCATCAGTACAACACTAGATCCCGTATGCATTTGCTCAGGTGTGTAGCCATGGAGACTTATCAACGAGCCCGTACCTGGAAATCTACCACCCGACGGTTTAGCAAATACGGTCGTAATGCCATTGACTCTAGTGACAGGTATTGCCACCGCATTAGGATTGACTGCTGTCAACGCTTGCATGTGTGGAGTGAAACTTCCTATTTCATTGTAGTCTTGAGTAAGTGATACGGAGCCTACTTCGCTCAGTCCCAGATTACAGCCACCATCTATGAATCCCGGATAGATAAACTTATCTGTACAGTCGATTACTTCAGTATCAGCGTCTGCTGTGATAGCACTCGCAATCTGGGATATTTTACCATCCTTGATTAGAAGGTCTGCTTTTTTAGTGCCCTGAGTGACAGTTACTAGCGTACCATTCTTTAGCAAAAAAGAGCCTTGTACAGACTTAGATATCTGCTGAGTGAATGAAGTAACAGGTATAAATAGTAAAAGTATGTAGATCAGATTTTTCATCTAATTTGATTATTAATGGTTTTCAAATAATTGTTCGAATACGCCATGCATGCATCCATCTGCATCATGATCATGACCAGCTTGCTCGTAGAATGCTGGTACGGTTTCTTCTGGATCGATATCCATACGCACATCATCAGGATCCGTCGTGATATCAAATCTTACGATACCGTCCACGATAGTATACTGTGGCACTGCATAGATGGATAGAGGATGATTTTTGAAGATAGCTACATCTCCTTGCTTACCCACTTCTAACGAACCTACCTTGTCATCTATACCTAACTGTATTGCGGGATTCAGCGTGATCAATTTAAGCGCATCGTTGTCACTTAGGTTTCCATACTTCTGCGATTTACCCGCTTCATGATATAGATGTCTGATGAGTTCTCCCGAGTCAGAATTAATAGAAGTGACAACACCATTCTTGGTTAGGATAGCTGCATTGTATGCTGTAGAATAATATACCTCGAACTTATAAGCCCACCAATCAGCAAACACAGATGCCGTAGCACCGAATGCTGCTAGCTCAGGCGCTACCTTGAAACCTTCATTCACATGTTGGAAGCAAATTTTATTTACACCAAAATCCCCTAACACATTCATAAGCATCAATATCTCATCTGCTCTGTACGAATGACAATGAATCAAGATGTCCCCTTTAAGAATATCTGCTAGGGTCTCTAGTCTGATATCATATGCAGGAGCAACTGCATTCAATGCCTTGGTGCTATTGTGCTTGTCCCACTTTTCCATATATTCCTTTCCTTCTGAAAACGCTTTTCTGAATACTTGCTCGACTCCCATTCTTGTGCGAGGTAGGAGGCCTCTTCCTTCACCGTGTACGCGCATCGGATTTTCTCCTAAGGCAAATTTTATCGTCCTCGGTGCACCATCCATGATCAGGTCGTACTGATCAGTGATACCCCATCGGTGCTTGATCGTCTGGCATTGACCTCCGATAGCATTAGCAGATCCGTGCATAGCATGAGAGATGGTTACACCACCCGCTAATGCTCTGTAGATAGATACATCGAATGGATTAAGCGCATCTCCTTGCCATACTTCTGCAGTCACTACGTTAGTAGCTTCATTGACCGCATCAAGGGCTATGTGAGAGTGTGCATCGATTATACCAGGCATCACAAAGTGGCCTGCAGCATCTATGGTCCTTACCCCATCACCAGCTGTTAGTCCTTCACCTATGGATTTTATCTTTCCGTTGCTGATGAGGACATCAGTATTTTCTTTCACTCCATCGGTTATGGTTATTACTGTCCCATTTTTGATGAGTACATCTCCCGTCTCTGTCTGTGCAGATAGGAGTATCGGCAAAAACAAAAGAGATAATAGTTTTATATATTTCATCTTTACTATTTTAAGATTTAGGGTCAGTTTTTTCACCAGTTACGGGGAAACTTCCAAATTCACCAACAGATACTTTTCCTTCAAAAGTGTCTTCGTCAAACTCGACCGACATGTTTACTTTCATTGTCATTCCTTGAGCATTTACTTCGAAGTCAAAATTTAGATTATTACCATCTGGCTCTATATCCTCAACAGTCGTGGGCTCGTTAGGGCTCTGCTCACTGCTCACGACAGCTGTATAGCTACCTTCATTCTTAGTTAGCAGCAGCTTACCTCCAGATGACATCCCTGGTATTTCTATCATATAAGTATAATTACCACTGAGGTCATTAGTTGCTGTAGAATCGCTAGAGGTCTTTTTCTTTTCTTTCACTTCAAATTCGAATTTTGCTCCTTCTACAAACACATACTTGATCTTTGATTTCTTATCAAAATAGGGTTTCGTAGTAATAACCAGATTAGCCAACTTGTCTTTTTCTATGGTACCTGCGATATCATCTATACCAAGGGTCTTAGCGGGATTAGTGGTCATAGCAGCAAGGGCTACATCTTCGCTTAGACCATTTTCTACTAATCGGCTGAGGTTTTTGTGTACGTCACCTGCTTTGGTATTGAGTAGTGAGAAAGAAAAATCTATCCCTTCTTCTTTTAATAGTTTTGCCTGGCCTAGATACTGATCGTAAGACTTTTTCTTTTTAGCCTTAAACATTTTAGACTCTGCTGATTCGTCGTCTTTCTTCTTCTCTTTCTTGTCCTTTTTTAAATCCTTCTCCTTCTTTTCATCCTTTTTCGTTTCCTTTTTATCTTCTTTTATCTCCTTCGGCAGGTCCAAGGAAAGTAATATCGGTTGATTCTTTAGCTTATCGATATTATACCACCCTTGCTTGACTTCTGATGGGATGATCTCAAAATCTAGCTCTTTCTGAAGCCTCATCGCACGTTGTATATCTCTAGTATTCTCTACACTAAAAAATACAGGAAGCGCTTTGCTGATCACTGGATAAAGTGCCTTCACGGACTTATCATAACTAGGTCTCTTGGTACCAGCAGTTTTCGACTTATAAGTTTTTTCGTGGCTAGCCGCTAAGTTAGCTTGCCGGAATAGTTCTCTATACTTAGCCATCACAGCCATGACAGTACCTGGGTACATACCACTCGCACCCTTGAGTGTAGCGAATAAAGAAACATCCTCTGCAATCAACATATCGTCTACCGTTGCTCCATTGAGTATGATCAATGATCCTTTGCCTGGTAGCATTCTACCTTTCGGGACCGAGTGGGATAAGGTAATCCCTTGTTTTCTATAAGCATTGATCGACTTTTCTTTGACACTAAGTACATCACGTAGTGAGACATCTGGAGTTATACCAGCTCTATCATTGGGAGGATTTCCTGGATCCTTGATCTTGGGAAGGTCCTTCGGTTTGTCTGCTGTAGGTACACCTATATGAGATAGACCTGCTATGAATCCTGCATAGATATACATAGAATCAGCATCGATTATCTGTGCATCAAACGGTGGTGTAATATCAGCACCTACTTTGGATATGACACCATCTTCTATCAGTACAGAAGTAGCTGCTTGTAATTGTCCTGGTTTCACAATGACATTGGCATTGCGTATCAAGTACTTATTAGTGATCTGCGGAATCTCCGAACTCTGAGCTATGATAGATATCAAAGGAGCGAGCAAGAAAATTATCAATAGATATTTTTTCATCTTATTACTTATTATCTAATTGACAAGTTACAAGAACACAGCGATCTAAACAGTTTATTACCATAAGAATGTAAAAAATGCTAAAACCTAATTAGACCATAAACATTAAATAAAATCGTAATTTGTAACCTTACTGAAAAACAGCTTGGTGGCTAAGAAAATTAATAGAAAACATACTCAAGGATCGTCTCCTGAGCCTCCAAAAATATCTGTAGAAAAATATCAAAGCTCTATGCTCAACACGAGATGGGGTGCCATTTTTCTATTTGCAATAGCCTTTCTGCTATATGCAAATACTATCAACCACGAATATGCACAAGATGATGCTATAGTCATCTATGATAATATGTATACGACTCAAGGTTTATCGGGTATACCTGGATTGTTAAAGTATGATACATTTTTTGGATTTTTCAAAGAGGAGGGAAAAGCGGCCCTGGTTTCTGGTGGTAGGTATAGACCATTGACACCTATCATGTTTGCTGTGGAGTGGCAGTTTTTTGGACGTAACCCGCTTGTAGGGCACCTTTTCAATGTTTTACTATTTGGGTTGCTAGGTATACTTATATTTTTTACCGTCGATAGATTATTGATGGATAATGAGGGTCATCTAATGATCGCATTTGGAGCAGCTCTAATATTTATTGTACATCCTATTCATACAGAGGTGGTGGCCAATATTAAAGGTCGTGATGAGATAGCCAGTATGCTAGGCAGTATAGCTGCTTTGTATTTTGTTTTGAAGAGAGTAGATCTTGGTAAAAATATTTATTTGTTGAGCGCTGCGATTTGCTTGTTTCTGGGATTACTCTCTAAGGAGAACGCTATCACCTTTCTGGCGATCATTCCCTTGAGTCTATTTTTTTTTAGAAATAAAAATATCATATCATCCATTGGACTCAGCTTACCGCTAGTTGCTGCTGCAGGTCTCTTCATGGTTATCAGGACTGCTGTGCTCGGGTTTGACCTAGGTGGTACTCCTTCTGAACTGATGAATAATCCATATCTGAAAATAGAAGGCGCTCAATACGTTCCTTTTGATATGGGTGAAAAAATGGCGACAATATTTTTCACACTAGGTAAATATATTCAGTTATTATTCTTCCCTCATCCACTTACTCATGATTATTATCCTAGGCATATAGAGATGATGCAGTTTAGTGATCCCTCCGTTCTGATCAGTGTTTTGATGTATCTGATACTGGGGGCATTTGCCGTCATAGGTTGGCGGAAGAAAAGCATCCTCAGCTACAGTATTTTGTTTTACCTATCAAGCCTGTCCATTGTATCCAATATTGTTTTCCCAATAGGGACGAATATGTCTGAGCGATTTCTTTTCATGCCTTCTTTAGGGTTTTGTCTAGCGATATCTTTTGGTGCATTCTTACTGTACCAGCGGCGTGGGGGAAGTCGAATTGTCCTAGCATTGATGTGTATTCCATTATTTGGGATGGGGACTAAGACCTTCCTACGTAATCAAGCTTGGTATGATGACTTTACTTTATTTACTACGGATATATTAGTATCCAAAAATTCTGCTAAACTCAATAATGCAGTCGGAGGTGCGTTATCAAACAGATATCATAATGAGCAAGATGAAGATCTAAGACGAACAAAATTAAACGAAGCTATCACTCGTCTAAACAAAGCGATAGAGATACATCCGAACTATAAAAACCCCTATCTGATCAGAGCAAATTGCTATCACTTCTTAGGAGATTACAAAAATGCGGAGCAATCATACATTGCCGCAATCAACTTAGATCCTGGATTTGCAGATGCAATCACTAATCAGGCGATCAACTACAGAGAGATGGGTAAGCAGTATGGGGCGGAGAGAGGAGACCTAGTATCTGCTATTAAGTATCTAAAGACTTCTTTGGATATGAACCCAAGTGATTACGAAACGGTTAGATTATTAGGGATTGCACATGGCAATGCAAATAATTATCAAGAAGCAATTTCTTATTTTGCCAAAGCAATACAATTATCACCTAACTCAGCTGATGCCCACGTTAATTTAGCAAAAGCGTATGGCAGTGCGGGAGATGAAGAGAAGTCCCAAGAATATGCTCAAAAAGCAAGAAATATTGATCCGAATGTATTTGAGAAGTAGAAAAATAGTCCTTTCCTTATTGTTTATAGTAACCATAGTATCGCTCACTTGGTCGCAGCAGACGCTCAGTTCTGCAGGTAGTGATTGGGCGGAGCGTACTTATAACAGTATGAGCCTAGAAGAAAAGGTAGGCCAGCTATTCATGATCAGGGCTCACTCAGATAAAGGTCGCGCTCACGAGGATCAGATAAAGAAATTTATAAAAGATTATCATGTAGGGGGGCTGTGCTTTTTTCAAGGCACTCCGACCAAGCAAGCTCGACTGACCAATGCTTATCAGCGAGCGACCAAGGTCCCACTGATGATAGGTGTAGATGCGGAGTGGGGGTTGGGTATGAGATTCAAGAAGACGGCCTTTAGTTTTCCGAGGCAGTTGCAACTGGGGGCAATCCAAGATTATAACATAATCTACGAGATGGGTCTAGAAGTAGCAGCACATGCTAAGAGAATAGGCATACATGTCAATTTTGCACCAGTAGTAGATGTCAATAATAATATAGATAACCCAGTGATCAATGACAGATCATTCGGTGAGGATAAATATAATGTAGCGACCAAAGCGTACGCTTACATGAAAGGAATGCAGGACGGAGGTATCATGGCCTGTGCCAAGCATTTCCCAGGTCATGGAGATACTGCTGTCGACTCTCATGCAGACCTACCTGTCATAAATCACAGCAGAGAAAGACTAGACAGTATAGAGCTAATGCCATTTAGAGTGATGGCTAGAGAAGGAATCCAGAGTATGATGGTCGCTCACCTGAGCATACCATCTATAGACAGTAGGCCAAACAGGCCAAGCACACTCTCTAAGAAATTAATAGATGGTATCATTCGAGAGGAAATGCATTTTGATGGATTGGTATTTACGGATGCGATGGAGATGCAAGGAGTAGCAAAATATTTTAAGAATGGGCAAGGAGAGTTAGAAGCACTACTTGCGGGCAATGATGTGATACTCCTACCTGCTGATCTACCCCAAGCGTTTAAAGCAATCAAAAAAGCAGTAGAGAATGGTACCGTCTCTAATCAAAGATTAAAAGAAAGCGTACTAAGAATACTAAAAGCAAAACAAGACTACGGTCTTAGCAAAAAACCAAGTGTGATAAGTGAGGCAGGAATCAGTAGTGATATAAATAATGTAGAAGCACAGACGCTCAAAAGTGAACTGATAGAACAATCTCTAACCATCGCTCGCAATGAATCTTTGCAAATACCCATTACGGATATTGCAAATAAGAACTATGCATCTATCGCTATAGGAAGTAAAGGCAAAACGACATTCCAGAAAAGACTAGATAGCTATGTAGATTGTAGACATTATAATCTTGGGAAGTCATTTTCTCAAAGTGATAAGGAGCGAGTCTTTAAGTCGGTCAGTAGTGCTGATCTTATTTTTATAAGTCTACATGATATGAGCAAGTATTCTAGTAAGAATTTTGGCTTGTCTAGAGAAGCAATCAAACTGGTCAATGATATTTCTTATTCTAAGAATGTGATTCTTACGGTGTTCGGTAGTCCATATGCGCTTAAGTATTTTGATGATGTGGAGCATGTATTGATGTCCTATGCAGAGGAAGACATCACGCAAGACTTATCCGCACAAGGTTTGTTTGGAGCGTTTGGCTTTTCTGGTAAATTGCCGGTGACTGCATCAGAAGTGTATCGATCGGGTATGGGTAATTATCAACCAAGTCTAGGTAGATTAGGATTTGCGTCACCAGAGCGAGTCGGCCTCTCATCTCAAGGGCTGGCTGCCATAGATACGATCGTAGAGGAAATGATCAAAGGGAAATCTGCTCCAGGCTGTCAGGTATTAATCGCAAAAAACAAGAAGATCGTCTATCAAAAAGCCTATGGGCATCATACCTATGATCAGAAAAGATCTACGAGTATGGATGATGTTTTTGATCTTGCATCGGTCACTAAGATTTTATCGACCACCATATCAGTCATGAAATTACATGAGGATAAGAAGTTAAGTATCTATCAGCCCATAGATAGATATGTGATAGAAGCGGATACCAGTAACAAGGGAGACATGATCATCGAAGATATCATGGCTCATCACGCAGGTCTACCAGCATGGATTCCATTTTACATAAATACCATAGAAAAAGAGAACAGAAAAATAACTAAACCCACCAAGTATTATCGGAAAGAACTAAGCGCCGATTACTCCCTGAAGGTCATGGATGATATGTATTTACGTACAGACTATCAAGACTCTATCTGGTCAAGACTCTTAGGATGTACGATAAGGGACAAAAGGGATTATAAGTATAGCGATCTAGGATTCTATATGCTTCATCATGCGATACAGAATGTAAGTAATCTACAGCAAGAAGATTATGTAGCGGCTACTTTTTATGATCCGCTGGGGCTTCGCACTACTGGGTATAATCCTTGGCAGCGCTTTTCTAGGAATCGCACTCCTCCTACAGAAAAGGATAATTATTTTAGAGATGATGTAGTGCAGGGATATGTACATGATATGGGTGCCGCTATGATGAATGGAGTGAGCGGACATGCAGGATTATTCTCCAATGCTCAGGACCTGGCAATCCTGATGCAGATGTTACTAAATGGTGGTAGCTACGGTGGCAAAAAATATCTAAAACCTAATACGGTCAAGACATTCACTTCTAGATTTTATAGATCGACACGCCGTGCTATAGGTTTTGATATGAAAGAACTTGACAGTAGCAAAAAGGAAAATATGTCTGATAAAGCATCGGATAGCACCTTTGGGCATCTAGGATTTACCGGTACTTGTGTGTTTGCTGATCCCGAGCATGATGTCATATTTATATTCTTGTCAAATAGGACTTATCCTAGTATGAATAATAACAAATTTGGCAAAAAGAACTTCAGACCACGTATCCAAACAGTTATATATGATTCTTTGATCGGTCAAAATAAAGCATAGCAGATGAATCTCTCGTTTGATATTGCTAAGCGATACTTGTTTGGCAAAAAATCTACTAACGCTATCAATATCATCTCTGCTATATCGGTATTGGGCATTACAGTCGGGACTGCAGCACTGATTATTATCTTGTCGGTATTCAATGGTTTCGAAGGATTGATCAAGAGCTATCTTAATAATTTTAATCCTGATATAAAGGTGACACTATCAGAGGGTAAACATTTCCCCATGGAAGACGAACAGCTGTCCAAGATCAAAGCGATAGATGGGATAATACATGTCAGTAGGGTCATAGAAGAGGTAGCACTATTCGAATATAATGAAAACCAAAAAGCAGGCATCATCAAAGGAGTTGATGAAGAATATACCAAGGTGACCCAAATAGATTCTTCTCTTCGTACTGGCAAGTTCATGACAGATAAAGAATCGATTAATTATGCAGTATTTGGTAGTGGCATGGCGACTGATCTCAATCTCAATACGCTGGACCGACTTACTCCCGTCACCATATATGTGCCTAGGCGTAAGAAGAAAAGCATGTTGGACAAGGACTTTAAGCTATCTAATATCTATCCTTCAGGTTCTTTTTCTGATAAGAATGAAAATGACTATACCTATGTACTAGCCTCTCATAAAATGGTCAGTAAATTATTGGACAGGAAGAACCTGGTTTCTGCGCTAGAGATAAAAGCGGATCCTAGTAAGACTAGGTCGGTTATCAAAGATATAGCTAGTATCATGGGAGATGGATACGAGATCAAAGATAGGTTGATGCAAGATGAGACTCATCTCAAGATCATGAACATCGAGAAGTGGATGAGTGTGCTGCTGGTAAGTTTGATACTGATATTATTAGCATTCAACATGATAGGGTCTATATGGATGATCGTACTAGATAAGAAGAAGGATATTTCTATATTAAAATCAATGGGTTTTACCTCATCAGGGATCAAGAATATATTTCTAGCCGAAGGGCTTCTTATTTCTATGATAGGGCTTGTCATTGGATGTTTGATATCATTGATCTTTTATTTTCTCCAGAAAAACTTTGGTATCGTAGGTATTCCTGCAGGGTTTGTAGTAGATGCATATCCAATCGAATTAAGGCTAAATGACTTTATCTTAGCGGCGGTTATCGTGTTAAGTATAGGCTTCATGGCCTCGTTTCCGCCCGCGCTCAGTGCTTCTAGGATTTCTAATTACATCCGTAATGATTAAAAAAAGCTAAGAATGTATATTTGCAAGCGTTATGGATGAAAAATGGGAACAGGATTTCGAGTGGCTCAAGGTTAGGCACTATGTCAAGGATGCCATGGGCAAGCCAGATCTACCGGATCTGCAGACTATTTTATTTTTGATAGGGGTCCAAGAACTAGGGATCCTCCAAGAATCGTTTTCAAAGGAAGAAAAACAAGACCTTATGCATATCGCTGTGTGTAGGCTGCTGAGTGAAGATGGTCATTATGTGTTTAAAGGAAATGATCAGGATGGTTGGCCTCACTGGGAAAAGAGTAGAATGATCAAGAAATTGACACTTGAAGAACAACAGAATTTACTAGTAGAAAAAACAATTAATTATTTTAATGCAAATATTAATGAGACAAATTAAAAGAACTGCAAATTTATTAATGTGTCTTCTGATGCTCACTTTGTTTACTATATCATGTGGGTCATCTGGAGGGCAGAAAGCTGTTATAGAAACCGAATATGGGAATATAACTATTGAGCTTTATGACTCTACTCCCTTGCACAGGGACAATTTTATAAAATTGGTCAAAGAAGAATATTATGATGACCTATTATTTCATAGGATCATCAGTGGATTTATGATACAGGGAGGAGATCCTGATTCTAGAGGTGCTGCGCCGGGACAGCGGCTCGGAGGTGGAGGGCCTGGCTACACCATACCCCAAGAGATAGGTGCACCACACATCAAAGGGACCTTAGCAGCCGCTAGGACCACTAACCCTGAGAAGAATTCTAGTGGTTCGCAATTTTATATTACACATGGGAATATACAGAGTGATGCGGCTCTAGATAGAATAGAAGCAAAGTGGGGATTTAAATATAACGCAGCGCAAAGAGAAAAATATAAAACCATAGGAGGGGCACCTAATTTGGATATGGACTATACCGTATATGGGGAAGTAATAGAAGGCCTAGATGTAGTCGATAAAATAGCTGCAGTACAAAAAGCTCCAAGTGATAGACCGGTGGAGGATGTAAAAATGAAAATTAGATTAGTAGATTAGTTATGAAATTCAACGTATTATACTTTATACTAGCAGCAACTTTTCTGGTCTCTTCTTGTGGTGGACCTAAAGCACTATTCTCAGTAGAACCAGAGGGTACTAAAGCACCACTGAGAGTTGGCGTGATCAATAACTCTACAGATGCAGAATCTTATGAGTGGGATTTTGGTGATGGTTTCAGGTCTATAGACAGTTTGCCAGAGCACAGATACCTAAAGTCTGGTCGCTATGTGGTAAAGCTAAAAGCGAAAAAGGGTAAGAAGGTCAATATCAAAGAACAGGAACTGATCGTACAACCGCCTGATGATTGTTTGATCTATATAAAAACGACTGAAGGAGATATGATAGCAAAGCTATTTGATGAGACGCCTAAGCATCGAGATAACTTTATTAAGCTTGCTAATGAAGGTTTTTATGATAGTCTATTGTTTCATAGAGTCATTAAAGGATTTATGATACAAGGAGGTGATCCTACGTCCAAAAATGCTAAGAAAGGAGCATCTTATGGTAGTAAAGGTCCTGGATATACAATAGAAGCAGAATTTCGTGAAGGCTTAGCACATGTCAAAGGAGCGCTCGCAGCGGCAAGGTCGAATAACCCAGAGAAGGAATCGAGTGGCTCTCAGTATTACATAGTGCATGGTAAAGAAGTTACAGAAGCAGACCTTAAGAGATTTGAAAGTAGAAATGGAATCACCTATCCTCCAGATGTAAAGAAACAATATTTAGAATTTGGAGGTGTTCCTTTTCTTGATCAAAACTATACAGTGTTTGGGATGGTGATCGAAGGCTTAGACGTAATAGATAAGATAGTGGCAAAAGAAACCGACAAATCCGATAGGCCCACAGAGGATGTCAAAATGGAAATAAGTGTAATTAAATAAAAGTAAAAAATTGTAGCATGGATAAGAATTTAGTGCTAGGTATAGATGTAGGAGGTACTGGTATAAAGGGAGCAATAGTGGATGTAAAGAAAGGTGAATTCGTATCAGATAAGGTCAAGTATAAAACACCTAAAGAATCAGGCCCTAAAGCTGTCTTAGAAGTGATAAAGAAAATGCTTAAAGATCTCGACTGGGAAGGCAAGTATTTTGGTTGTGGATTCCCTTCTATCATTAAAGATGGTATATGTTGTTCTGCGGCCAATATCGATAAGAGATGGATAGGAGTTGATCTTGGGGAGCTGTTTAAGCGAGAGTTAGGAGTGAGTGCTCATTTTAGTAATGACGCTGATCTGGCAGCATTAGCGGAGATGAGATTTGGGAAGGGAAAGGGAGTGATGGGTAAGGTATTGTTAGTTACGCTGGGGACTGGTATAGGTTCTGGACTTTTTATGGATCAAAAATTAATACCTAACTCAGAACTAGGTCACCTACACTATAAGAAAAGTATTGTAGAGCACTATGCCTCTAATCGAGCTAGAGAAAACAAAGATCTATCCTGGGAAGAGTGGGGTACAGAGCTCAATAAGGTACTGAAGTATATGAGTCTTATCCTAAATCCTGATCTATTCCTTTTAGGAGGTGGCGTAAGTAAGAAGTTTGACAATTATAAAGAATACCTAACCATTGACACTAAGATCATACCGGCCAAGCTGCTCAATAATGCTGGGATCATCGGCGCCGCTATGCTAGCTTACGAAGGCGGTCAATAAACTATTGTTCGGTAGTTGTATGCAATTTGGGAAGGCCATAGAACCAAATGAAATTTAAGAAAAAAGCAGTTGGAACTATTGGACTTTTATCAGTCTTGATCTTGATTATATCCATAGTAATTTTTGGTTATTCTAACAATGAATTTAGTTTTCTAAGTATCTAGATACTGATGATAGGAGTCATTTATATCAGGAAATGGTAGCTGCTTTTGAAATGAGGAAATTCTGCGTATTTTCATCTTAATATTTTTTTAGGTTACCCCGTTTTTTCGCTCGCAAACAGAAAAACGGGGTTCTTTTTAATATTAAGATAATATCTAATGCCTTATTATCAAAGAGGTTTTGCTACTACTGAATATCCCTCTTCTAACGGAAATTGGAAAGTCGTAGTCTCTGTGAGGTACGAGCAGATAATGCGATCATACTAATTATTATACAAAGTTTTTCTACACAATTAATTTAGTAATACTAAAATAAAAAGTTGTTCTTTTATCTTTCTTTGAATAACAATTTATAATATAAATTCAACAGGATAACGCAAACCTTAAATGCATGGTTTACCAAGGCATATGTTTAGATCCATAGTAATTCTTTTTCCCTCCATTAGATTAATATACTTCAAGTCTAAAGATACGCCTATTATTCGTCCATTCGATATTTCTAGTTTTGCAATCAACAAGTCCTCTGATTTGATGCATATATAAAGGCTTCCTATAGCTCAGATTCTTTAAATCTCGTATTCTCAAAGATGAAACACGAGTCCAGAGCAGTAGGTAAAGACTTTTATCTTACTCTATGCTACACATCCTAAATCTTATCGAGTTCTTCCATCAAGGCGCGTCTTTTGGGATATAGAACTCGCAGTTCATTGATTAATTCTTTCGATTTTTTGATAGAGTCGATCTTCTTGATCTTTCTAATAAATTTTACCATTTTTTTGTAGTGCTTCCTTCCTTTATTAAAATCAAGATACTTCAAAATGGCATTGGCATAGAGATCTGATAGGACGCTTGCGTGATCCTTTACCAGATATTTTTCATTGCTCTCTATAATACTTAGATCAGGATTTAATTTCACGATAGCTAATAAATCATCATACATCGCCTCTCTGATATAAATAGATTGAATCAAATTAAATGATCCCCAACTTTTTGATTTTTGTATTTCCTTAATAAGTTGAGATCGATAATCTATCCACTCTGTCTCTGAGATCTTATCCTTTAATATCCCAAAGTAATCTTGCTCATTACGCCAATTATGTAGGAGCAACATTCTGGCTAGCCTGATGATAGATAGATCATCTCCTGCCAACTGAGCTATCTTCAATTCCCAATTGATCCAATCATCGACTAGTCCTGGACTTTCTTCCTTATCATACTCTTGCCCTTCAAGGGCATATTCTCGTGCCTGATCTAACTTATCAGCATCGATAGACTCCTGGATCAACTCAATTCTAATCTTGGTATTGTGTCTAAGAGCATATCGCATTTTTTCGTATTCCTCTTTAGATTTAAATTTATCAGCTAAGATCAATTGGATTTCTTCAATTCTTTCTTTATCATATTTTGAGCGTGCCATTTTCTGCATTAGCACTGTGATCATATCATATTCGCCTACATCTTTTGCTATTCTTGCCGCCAACTCGACTAGTAGCGTATGCCAATCCCATCCTTTGAAAGTTTCATTTTTAACCTCAGTTAAACAGAAGTTGAAAAAATAATTATGCGCCTCATCATTTAAGTTTTGATGAGCAATTTCATATAGATCATCGGTCACATTATCAATGATACTTCCTAAGTCTCCATTGCTGTCATCAGTATAATTAAAGGCATCTACCAGATTGACTAATAGCGAAGTACTAATATGCAAAGCATTAATATAGTTGCCATTCGCAAGTGAATTTTTAGACAGATCAACTAAAGGAGCCACACCATTCCAAACTCGATGGGTATTTCCCCATCCAATGAATCCATCTCTTCCCGCTATTGATTTTAGGATATCTTTTATTCTTTGATCATAATATGTTCTTGTATTAGCATTTTCCTGTAAGTGGGCGAAGGAACTCAAGAAATGATTCCTAAGATCTTTATCATTATCTAGTACATCTCTTAAATAAGAGGTCAAGTCTTTTTGGCTTGCCTTTTTAAATACTTCATCCAGTTGTGCTTTCTTACTTTTTGCTCTTTTCTTCTTTGGTTTTTTGGGCATGACTTCCACATCGATCTTATCTCCTTGTAGCTCGAATAGTACTGCCACAATATGTTTGCAGATAGGTCCAAGATCATATGGGCAGTTGCAGACAGACTCCGTTAATTCATCCTTATCGATCTTCAAAGTGACATCATATGTTTCGGTGCCATATACCTCCGCCGTATAGGTATTATTTCTTAATGATTCTGGCTCCCCTACCTGTTTGTTTTGATAATAGTTTAGCCCTCTAGCTAGGATCTTTTCGTCTATATAAGCTTCAAAATTCTGTAAAGGAATCTTCATGTGATAAAGTTACCATGGTAAACATAAGCGCATAAAATGTTTATGCAAAAATAAATTTTAATACAGAGCTATTTTGCCAGAGCTCCACACAATGACCTTTAACTATAATCAGATTAACGGCGTAAGACATGTTGATTAAGTGGCATTTTGAATAGTCATTTGATAACTTCAATTTCTACCATGGCCGCAGTCTGATCCCATTCCAATTTAAGAATAGCCTTATCAGCTTCAGTCTCGTCCAACTGAATTCTGAATTTTACCACAATGATATCCTCTTGAGTCGAATCTACAGTGACAAAATCATGTTCCTCGTGAATAAGAATTCACTAGGCTTAATGATATGCTGAACAAATTTTTCTTTTTCTCTTGTAAAAACTTTTCGTCTATCAACACACTTTCATCATCTACTCCTTGGATGGCTACAGCCATTAGGTAATCTCTATACTGCTGTCTTAATTTATGGAGCCGATCATAAAGTACTAATTCATACTTAAGGTGCATAGATGATTTGTAGCGGTGACCAATTAGCCGATGGGCGGGGGCTACCTAATGGAGTAGAAACCACTCCTATGCTGGGGAGCAACTCTTTCCACTCGGATGCCGTATTGAATATTGACATCATTACAGTTTTTACGTATCTTTAATCAATAATTTTATACGTATGAATTCTAAATTGACACTTTCGATTGAAGAACGGGTAATAAAGCAGGCTAAGCAATATGCAAAAAAGCAGGGACGTAGTTTATCAAATGTTGTAGAAGAGTATCTTAAGTTAATTTCAAAGTCTAAGCCTGTTAAAAAAGAGGAACTTTTCCATCCACTTGTCGAAGAGCTGTGTGGGTCCGTCAAAATTCCCGATAACAAGACCTATGACGAAATACTAGGTGCATCCCTAATTGAAAAGTATTCCAAAAGATGAAGATATTTTTAGATTCTGATGTTATTTTGGACTATTTGACAGGAAGGGAACCGTTTCTAAATGAAATCAAGATCATTATTGACAAAGGAATCAAAAATGAATTTCAACTATTTACCTCATCACTAATTATTGCTAATATTCACTACTTTATTAGCAAGACTGAAAATTCAAAAAAAGCCATCCTTAAAATAACGAAACTGGTAAGCTTTATCAGAATTCTTAATGTTGGAGAAAACGAAATACTACATTCTTTAAAATCAAAATTTAAGGACTTTGAAGATTGTATTCAAAATACTTGTGCAAGCAATTCTAAGATGAATCTAATTATTACTCGAAACATTAAAGATTTTAAATTAAGTGAGCTTCCTATTTTAACTCCTAAGGAGTTTATAATAAAAATGCAAAACGAAAAATATAATAGCTAGGATGTGCTGTGGGTGGGAGAGGGTGGGTGGTAGATTTACCTTTTATTACAAATCTCCCTTGTGCGTGGAGCGGGAGAGGACAGACAGCTTATCACTCATCATAACTTATCTATCAGCTCTGCTGATGTCTCTCCCTACCATTGAATTTTCAAATAACTATTGTAGTGGTTATAGAGCTGTGAGCATCAGGTTAGCGGATTTAGTGGAGGACAGGTGTGTGATGCCTTGGTCTATCCAGAATGGAAGGAGCGGTCTGATGATCTCTGCGATGGAGGCGAGCAGCCGAATTTTTCTGGCTGATATGCTGTCCCGCAATGTCACAACTATAGATCGTATATTCTTCAATACACGTGCAGTGCCTTGCAGAATGTAGGGACAGTTTATCAGACACTTCAAACAATCCATACCGCTGTTGTGCCAGTGTCTCCCTACTGCGGGTGAGCGAGAAGCCACCACGCTCTGCTAGTGATAGCCTTGCGTTTGTTGTTGGGCTCTCACAAAGTCTTCTTATGGAATTACTGCTATCTTAGAGATTGGGAGTAGGGAGGTGCTGGCACTCAGTGGTATACTATCCTTTGCACAATTGTGTAGTGACGGATTCACCGCGGGATCTTGGGGAGTTAGTGCGTTTTGGGATCTTACTGTACCTTATGAGTAAGTGGGATAGGATAGCAGCATGTCTCTGCTCTTGCAGTGATATGCTGCGAGGGATGGGCTCTGCAGCTTATTTGTATATGACCACCTTTTAATCTGAAAACTCCATCCACAAGTACCCATAAATATACATATACCATTTTTCTTCAAAAATAAGAGCGCATCCGCACTAATTCAATCTGGACCCCGATTCGCATGAATCTAATTATTATTCTACTGAGCCTTAAGTGCGACCTGATCCAAAAACGCATTCGCCGAATCAGAAGCAGTAATCCTTACATAGATTTCTGAATTGTCGCCAGAGTTGAAAGTCAGGCTCTTAGCAGTCCAGTCCTCATCAGTCACTGATAACTCATCAATATCGATAATCTCAACATTCATACTTCCACTCTCAAGTCGAGAATGCCAGTCTAGCTTATAATCTGTATTCGGCGATACTTCTATTTTTTGCAGGATACTA
>ENA-ORXT01000953-ORXT01000953.1-marine-metagenome-genome-assembly--contig:-NODE-953-length-41542-cov-8.716821_pt1 | contig 41542 bp, 32 predicted proteins | sample MGYA00237868_ERZ511482 | MGnify/ENA metagenome assembly ERZ511482 | reverse complement strand
GCTTGTCCCGCTTTTTTACGGGGGACGAAATACACAGCTCAACTTTGCTTTAATTTTTACTTTAGTACCTAATAGCGAATAGTCATTTAATATTAAAGGGCTTTGTAAAGTCGACTGTAATTTCCATCTTCCGAGACAATCTTAAAATGTGAAACGCCAACACCAGTCGTAACCGTATAAAGAACCCTAGCAAACTCCTCAAGACCATCTAAATCTATACTATTTATTGGCTTATTTCCCGCGAACTGATATGGTGTATACCAAGGATAAAAACTAGTCAGCGGATCTACAGAAAGGAACTTCCCAATACTAGCATTGTATATTCTAAACCCATAATCATAATGTGTAGTACTACCCCACTCTCCATCACTGTCCTTTTCCTTTCCATTAAAACCATATCGGTAGGACGAAGAAGCACTAAAACTCCTATCACCTCCAATTTCTTGACCAAACGGGAAATAATCTTGGGCACTTATCACAGTTGGTTCGTAATAGTCGGTATTCAATTCTAAAACTTGATTTTTTCTATCGTTTATAACAGCCAAAACATTACCAAGATGGTTGGATAATTCATATCTCTTTTGTCCTTCCTTAACCTGACCAAGGGAACTATAATATGGAGTAGTTTCTTGTTGCTGCTAAACTAGGTTTTGTTCTACTAGTCCTAAACGAGAGCTACCATAGATATGTTGCTCTTTCCAGGTTATCTCCTTAGCTTAAAAAAAAATTTTATTATGGTAACAAAAATGATATTCGTCAACCTAAATTTACTTGTGCAAAACAAATTTTTGGCTTATTAGGATTTCTCCTTTTAAAATTATATATATTAGATATAGCCCTGTTTATAAATCCACTATACATATTCTTTGATTGTGATTTGAATTCAGGTAGGGAGAAGTAATCCCATAATTTTTTCCTGATGAATCTGTGATTATAATCTTTTCTTTTTTCAACTCATACTTTGACGATACGGTTAAATCAATAAAGTCAGTGGATAGATTTGCGCTCACTTTAAATCGAATATCTCCGTTGACTTCTATTGTGTTTACAACTTTAAGACAATCCTCATCAATGCCTTCAAAATAGTAGAAAAAAGTGTTTAGTAAATATTACCATTAGTGCAGCATAAGCATAGTTTTATTTCATATTAATAAAAATGTCATCCACCCCTTCCTTCGGACTAGCGATGTGCAATGGTGGGCGACGAAGGAGCACAGTCCCGAGCAAACTAAGCTTGCACAGGAGTAGCGCATCTTCGCGCTACTCCTGAGCAAGCTTAGTGCAGTCGAGGGACCGAGCTGACTAGCGAGTCATGGAACGTAGCGACCGCTATACCCCTGCAGCAGAGACGCATTTTTCTTGCGTATTTGCTGTAGGGATATAGCGGTAGGCCCCAAAAACTATTTGAGCACAACTAATTTTTGATAATATAATTGGTCGTCAATAATGGCATGGATAAAGTAAGTGCCAGCGGTGAAATCGGACAGCGAAATTTGCATAATATTTTGGTTAGAGAAGGTGACGCTGTGTGCCATGTGCTTGCCTTGGATATCTATGATCTCTAGGTGAGCTAAATTGGAAGCAATATTTTCTAAAGTTATATTGACAACATCCTTGGTGGGATTTGGGAAGCAGCGCAATTGCTTTACTGCTTTGTGATTGACGGCATTCGTTTCAAAAAGTAGATTTAATTCGGTGGTGCAATCATTGGCGTCGGTGACAGTAACAGAATAATTTGTGCCATTGACAGGGTCAACTATGGTCGCGCTATCGACACCCACATTCCAATCATAAGTATAAGCGGGTACCCCTCCAGCTACCATCGCAGTGATAGAACCTGCTGCGGTAATCTCTAATGACAAAGTCAATTCTTCTGGTTCGTTGATGGTGAAAGTTTGGGACATAAAGCAACCCTCTGCATCTGTTACAGTGACTTCATAAATACCTGCTGCCAAGCCTGATGGAGGAAGAGCTAGAAAGGAGCCTTCATAAGTATAGGGGGCAGTTCCTCCCGAAACGATAATTTGCACGCCTCCATCCTCTGCACCAAAACAGGTAGCGTCCGTCACGGAAATGTCCATCATTAAGCCAGGTGTCATGGTCACTATTGCCTCATCCGTGGCAGTGCAACCTGTGGTCAAATCTGTTACTTCCAATATGTATGTCCCAGAGGTGGTAGGGAAAACCATTAACTGATCAGTATCTCCAAATATATTACCATCTGGCGTGGACCAGCTGTATGCATAATTGGGGCCTGTAGATGTATTCGCGCCGCTGAGGAAAGGGGACTCGATAAAAGTGTCGCAGGGTTCTAAAATAAGATCAGGACCTGCATCTGCGATGACCTCCTCGCCAACAATAAACTCAAACCGAAAATGTTGTTCGCAACTTGTGAGTGTATCTGTCTTGACTAAGGTATAGGTTCCAGAGAGCTCAATAGTAATGAGCAGTGGATTTTCTGGATCGACAGTTAGACCTGTTTGAGGCTGCCACGTGAATACACATGATGTATCATCTTCCGTAAATAGCGCTGGGTAAATCGTGACACTGCCATCGCAATCTATATATAGTGTCGTGTCTACAAAGATGGTAATGAGATTATCGTCTGTTATCACGAAGACAGATTCGCTTATACTGCATCCATTTTGTATATTGATCACTTCCCAAGTATACACTCCTGGCTCAAACACGGTAACATTTTCTGTGTTTGCAATGGAATTGCCATTATTATCCATCCACGAAAATTCAAATTGTCCTGAATCACCAGATACATCGCCATCCAATAGAACTGAATTATTTGAACATGATAAAACGGCTGGTTCCGCGATAGCAATGGTAGGAATATTATAATCCGAAATAACTAGTACTGTCGCTACATTTTGGCAACCACTTGTCACCTCTGTAACAGTAAGGGTGTAGTCTCCAGGTTCGCTTACGAAGATGTCCTCCTCATCAGATATCTCATTTCCAAATCCGTCAATCCATACATAAGTTATTTCTGCACCCGAGGAACTACTGGTAGTAGCATCGAGAAAGACAGTTGACTGCACACAATTCAGTTCTGACGGAATATCGATACTGACCTGAGGACCTAAGGTCTCGCTGTCTATTATAATTGTTTCCATACCCGTACATCCAGATGAAAGATTGGTAACTACCACAGAATAGGTGCCCGCAGCATTAACCTTAATCACATTTTGAGTGGGATCTGAAAGAATATTTCCGTCTGTTGTTTGCCATAAGGTGCTTGTCTCTTCAAAGTAAAATAATTCTGTAAATACTTCTAAGTTGACACTTGGGTTATCACAGGACAACTCTCCGTCACTGGTCACACCTAAGCCGATAAACTCGAAAGTAGTACCAACAATCACGGTATCTATTGCCATATCATTTGTCGACATATTGGTAACTGTAAGGTAAAAAGGGCCCGCATCGGTGGTTTCCCAAAACGGTGTGCTTGCCACTTCTAGGCCAGAGCCATTTGTCCAGACGTATTCAAATTCATTGCCGATAGAAGTATTTGGACCTCCAAGGGTGATGGTGTCTATATTGCAATTGAAGTTTTGATCGGGGCCCGCGTCGGCGATGACGGCAACTTCCATATCGTTTTCAATGACAAATAGTCTTGCAGCATTAATAAATGCAGTCGCACAATCCACATCATCTGGACCATCTACTCTAAACAAAAATCCAAAGTTTTCATCACTTAAAATTTCAGAATCTAAATCCATTAGAAGTGAAGAATCATCTAATAGATAAGTAAAAGTAGAATCATTGTCTGGCCATGTCGTTAAATTATCTGCAAGGTTGTTTGAAATAACTTGGCCATTATAACTAACCACAAGATAATCATCTTCTATAGGCGCCCCAAATTTACGTTTTGTAATATTTAAGTAGATAAGGCTATTCTCTGGATCAAATGTGTCGAAGTCAAAATCTCCAAAAAACAGCAAATCACCCACTGACCCTGAGCAAAGTTCCACATAAGCGCCAAATCCATCAATCGAATCTAAAGCTACGGCTAAATTTGCATTGATATAAGGGCCTTGCCAAGGTGATGCCACTCCATTGGTAAGTGCGCTACCTGGGGAGCTAGAATGAATGGTTTGGCCAGTTAAACCTTGGTTAATTATAATTATGAAAAACAGAAATAACAAGTTTAACTTCTTCATAGAATTTGGATTTTGATTTGTTTTAGTTTTGTTCAGACAACTTCTTGACTTTGGGTTGAGTCCTTTATCGTAAGGTAACGCATAATTGAGTCGAATACAAGCCAATACTACAAGTGATCAATTAATAATCTAAAGCGCCTATAACCCTACTAAGAGGTAAATTTGAGCAATTTCGCTGCTTGACTACTGTATTAATATCAGAATTTAACTTCTAGCACACTATGCCAAACAAGCGTATAGCATCGATAGCAAAGCCAATCGACAACGTATTATTTTTATATTATTTCTTTTGAAAACAAAGCTCGGACAATTTGGAGGAGCGTCCGTGAGCGATTAAGATAAGTGAATAGGCTGTGGATGCGTTTGTTGGCAGAGGATGAAGCATCCGACTCACACCACTTAACTTCATCCAAAAGTAAGATCTTTAATCTGGGAACCAACTAGACGCTCTCCCAGTTTCTAGGACTTTCTTTGTCGTGGATAACCTCTAAAACTACAACCTCGCGAACCTCTTTATAAACTTGGAATAGGATTTTGAAAGACATCTTTGAGCAAATCGAATATCTGGAGTATAGCTCTTCTTCGACCTCAGTATAGATTTTCTTTCTGGTAAAATATTTAGAGTAAATATCTCTTTTAGAATTTCATTTTTTATTTTTTGAGCAACCGATTTTGACACCTCTTTTTCATAGTAGCCATAAATATTTTCTATAACTTCTACAGCATTTTGAGTAACTACAACTTTAAATTCTCCCTCTACCACTTCGCGCTTTTCTTTTTCAATTCACTAATCGTAATATGTTCGCCTCTCTTATATTGAGCTACAGACTTATCTAAACGCTCAGCTAATTCATCTTCTGTTAATTCTTTCCATTCTACACTGACTGGCAATTCATTTAACATTTCATTCAAAGCACTATCCTCTTGCTCTTTTACATATGTCTCTATCATAGCATGCACTACACGCAAAAAACTTTCATCTACTTCGTCTATTCTATTGTGCAATGCTGCTCTTATCTGTTGAATACTCATCTTCTAATTAATTTAACGCCAATAACATATAATCCTATAAAGTTAACATTTTTTAAGCTTAAATGATTTCATCCAAAATATGATGTTTCAAAACTTCTTTTTTTTGAGATCTTCAACTTGATTTTGCTGTTCAGTTGTGCTTGGGAAAGAGTAAGGATGGTTTATCAAATGATGACTTCTACATTCAGACGGTTGCTAAGTGCTTTATCGCCACCAAGATGGAAATGACATTAGAAAGATAAGAAGTGCCTCTGAGGAGCTTCAAAGAGCTTCTATGGGCCTAACTCTTCACAGTAAGCTACAAGATTTATTAAACCTGCCACAGGACTTAATAAGAGATCATTTTGCTCTGTGCAGCAATAGAGTAAGTAAAATTCAGCTATGCGAGTGGAGGTGATTTTATTTATAGGAATCATAATATATTTCCTAAATTGCACATCAGATGAACAACACAAAAATCACCCAATCCCAACTAGAACAATACCTCTCCAAAGCAGCCTGGATCCTTAAAGGACCAGTAGACGCTTCTGACTTTAAGGTATACATCTTCCCTCTCCTATTCTTTAAGCGGATCTCGGATGTGTATGACGAAGAATATAAGATAGCCTTGGAGGAATCTGATGGAGATGAGGACTATGCTACTCTACCTGAATTTCATCGATTTACGATTCCTGGTGAGTGTCACTGGAAGGATGTAAGGGAGACGACTTCTAATGTGGGATTGGCGATTGAGAGGGATAGAACAAGCCAATCAGGAGTTTCTGTACGGGATATTTGGGGATGCACAGTGGAGTAATAAGAATAAACTATCTGATCGGCTACTGATAGATTTGATTGAGCACTTCTCTCAATATAAATTATCGAATACGAATGTGGAACCTGATCTGCTGGGGAATGCCTATGAGTATTTGATCAAGCATTTTGCGGATCTTACCAATAAGAAGGCGGGAGAATTTTATACGCCTAGATCAGTGGTAAATCTACTAGGCTTGATGCTAGACGATCGAGGACTTTCAGATTATTAGAGATGATACTTTGCGTAATCCTGGATTCTTTTCAGCAGATGGATTGAAGACTTTTGATTGTGTGATTGCCAATCCACCTTTTTCACTCAAGCAATGGGGTGCTGAGAATTGGGCCAATGATCCATTTGGTCGAAATATCGCTGGTGTGCCCCCTAAAGGTAATGGAGATATGGCTTGGGTGCAGCACATGTTAAAATCCATGAATAGTACTGGACGTATGACGGTCGTGCTTCCTCATGGTGCTTTGTTTAGAAAGAATGCGGAGGGACGAATTAGAGAGGCGCTATTGGAGATGGACTTGCTTGAAGCGGTTATTAGATTAGGTCCTAATATATTCTATGGGACCATACTTTGCTCCAGGCCATTTGTAGAACAAACCGATTATTTCCGAATAAGACTTTTGGTAGAATTGTAGATTATTTTGGCGTCTTTGATGATGCGGCAAAGGCTTTGCAATTCGATGAAGAGTCGATACAAAAAGTGATTTCTAATCTTGCGGAGTTAAGAGGGAAGTTACCTAAAGCGATGAAGGAAACTTTGAGTCATTTTGCTGGTGTAGATAGAACACTGACTGGTTTTGAAGGCCTAGAAGCGGCTCAAAATGCAATCAGGACGGATGAGGCTAAAGATGCATTTGCGAGGGACTATAAATTTCTATCTAAGCTTTGGGAGTCTCTGTCTCCTGACAATATACTTGACTTGCATAATGCAGATTATAAATGGCTTTCTCAGGTGTTTGAATCGGTACGGCCTGCTTCAGATAATATTGGAAAATTGCTTTGGTTTACTTTGGGGGCTCAGACAACTAAGTTGATTCATGAGAATATACATGTGGGTGATGTACATCAATTGGATGAGTTTATTCTGGATGCGGATGTGATTGAGGATATTTTTAATAATCCTGATCCAAAGAATGCGAAGAAGTTGGAAAAAATCTTAATTAAGCGTTTTAAGAAGCATGCTGGTAATCCAAAGTTTGTTAAGCTGAGTGAACGTTTAGAGGCGTTGAGGGATAAGGCGGAGCAAGGGCTGATTACTTCGATTGAGTTTGTGAAGGAGTTGTGCAAGTTGGCGAAAGATACCGTTCTGGCTGAGAAAGAATTGATGCAGGAAATACAAAAGAAAACGCCTAAAGCGGCCCTGACTGAGTTGTTTTTAGAATTGAAAGATGAGCAAACTCCTGCCGTGGTGGAAAGGATAGTGGTGGATATAGATACTATTGTGAAATTGGTTAGTTTTCCTGGTTGGCAACAGACTAGTCAAGGGGAACGAGAGGTGCAACGGGCGCTTCGGAAGTCTCTCTTGAAGTACAAGTTACATAAAGATCAGGTTTTGTTTGAGCGGGCTTATGGGTATATAAGGGAGTATTATTAAGACAGTCTTGAGTTTCGAGGGGCGAGATTAGAGTCTTGAGTTGCGAGTCTTGAGTTTCGAGTCTTGAGTTGCGAGGGGCGAGATTAGAGTCTTGAGTTGCGAGGGGCGAGACATGAGACAAGAGGTGCGAGATTAGAGTACATTCGATACTCATAACTCGGTACTCGGTACTCTTCACTCGAGTCTCACTTATTTAGGCTTTTCATCATTCCATACAACATTCTAGACAGCTCGTCCAGTAGCTGATAATATTTTGAATAATCCTCTGCACTTAGCGCACCAATATCCTTTAGATAATCAAAAATAGCGACGCACTCAAAAGTAGAACCTCGGGACATCACGAAAAAGTGGCGTTTATCTTTATTGGTGCTTCTGCCCGAACCTTCGGCAATGTTTAGCATAATGCTGAAGGAAGCTCTTCTGAGTTGATGGTGAGTTGTGCTATCTAGAGTGCGAGTAGTTAAAAGGTATTCACCTCCTTATTAAAGGACTTTGCCTTGGTATAGACCGTTAGTTTTTCAAATTCAAACATAATAAATGAGTTTCGAGATGCGAGTCTTGAGTTACGAGAAATGAATTTAAAGTGAAAATTTTCAACTCTATACTCATTCCTCGCTTCTCTAAACTCTAAATTCTCTTCTAGCTCGAGACTCGTAACTCAAGACTCGCAACTGAGATTGTGGAGCTGGGGAGAGTCGAACTCCCGTCCAGACAAAGCACCAAGAGACTTTCTACATGCTTAGTTTAACATTGAATTTTCGAGAACAAAGTAGGATGAAAAACGGCCCCGAGATGTTCCTTATTTCCTTTAATTTCAACTACTAGTCGGAAAGGGCTAGCAGAATAAGCCTAAAAGTTGTTGATGAGCGACACGCTGTGTATTAGGCGTCAAGCGCGCGGCTCAAAAGCTTACTAATACTTTGTATTAGGCAGCCATAGCAAATGATCTATTGTCATTTATAAAGTTGTCGATTGCCATAGTTACGGAGTGAGCAATCTTGCTCCGGCATGCTTATCAAATCGAAATCTTTCCTGTCGATTCCAGTCAGCCCCATATTTATATTATGAGTCCACTCCAAAAGCTCAAAAAACCAAAAATGTTTCTTTTGGCGATATTTTTCATTTTCTCAATTCACTGATGCTCAGGCATCACTGAACTTCGAAAACCAAAAATCTCATCCAAAATATTCCATTTTATGCAATTCGTCAGTTTTCGGAGTGGACTCAATTATGAATGGTGAAATATAAATTATGAATGATACCCATTCCTACTTACGATTCCATCAAACGCAAAAGTACAACAATATCATCACATAAAAAGTTTCTTCTTGAAAATATGTAGACGTATAAAAATAAAGCTATTTTTGTGGCTAAATTTAAGCAGTTATGATCAAATTAGGCATTATTAGAGAAGGGAAAGTACCGCCAGATTCACGTGTCGCTTTGATACCTGCGCAAGTAAAAGCCTTAGAGCAAGGGGGCAAATATAAAGTGCTGATCCAGCCATCGCCCAATCGCTGCTATACCAATGAAGAATATGAGGCAGAGGGCTTGACTTTGTCAGAGGATATGGAAAGCTGTGATTATTTGATTGGTATTAAAGAGGTGCCGAAGTCTCAATTGATCGCAGGCAAGAAATACTTTTTCTTTTCACATACCTATAAAGAGCAACCATATAATCAGGAATTGCTGCAGAAGATAATTGACGATAAAATCACCCTGCTGGATTATGAGTTACTTACAAACGAAAAAGGGCAACGTGTCATAGCCTTTGGATTTTTCGCGGGTATGGTAGGTGCGCACAATGCACTCTATACGTATGCACAGCGATCCAAGTCTTTTGAGATGAAGCGTCTGAAAGATTGCTTTGATTATGCGGAAGCGGTAGACATGTATAAGAAGATAAAATTTCCAGCTATCAAGATAGTTCTCACTGGGACTGGCCGTGTAGGCTCAGGTGCAGATAAGGTTTTGTTGGACATGGGAATTCGTAAAGTTGAAAAAAATAACTTTTTAGAGGACTCCTTTGACGAAGCTGTTTTTACACAGTTAGCACCTGAAGATTACGTCGCTCGCAAAGATGGTTCTGATTTTGTACTTCAACATTTCTTTGATAATCCGACGGAGTACAAAAGCATATTTTTGCCTTACGCCCAAACGGCTCAGGTGATGATCAACGGTATCTACTGGGCGAACGATGCGCCTGCATTTTTCACGGCAGCGGAAATGAAATCGACAGACTGGAAGATACAAGTTATTGGCGATGTGACCTGCGATATTGCGCCCGTTTCCTCCATACCTTCTACCCTATTTGCTTCAACTATCGCAGAACCTATTTTCGGATTTGACCCACAGACTGGCAAGCAAGCTGATCCCCATGCAGATGGGATTGTTGACATGATGACCGTAGATAACTTGCCGAATGAACTACCACGGGATGCGAGTAAGGCTTTTGGAGAGATGTTTGTGGAGCATGTTTTGGAAGAATTAGGCAAAGAAAATAGTGGACTGCTTGAGCGTTCTATGATAGCAAGTGATGGCACCTTAGGACCTCATTTTCAATACCTTGATGGATACGTGAAAGTGTGAGATTTGGTGATTTGGTGATTTGGTGATTTGGTGAATTGTTAATTTGGTGATTTGTTGATTTGTTGATTTGTTGATTTGTTGATTTGGTTATCTTCGAAACCATTTTGGAGAAATTCACAATCATAGACTATAGACCATAGAAAAGTATTTTTCAAACACAAGTTTTCAAATAATTAACTACATTTTCTTCTATCCTCTTTAACGGATCTTCCGCTTCTGATTTTACGAAAGCCTGCCCAGTAATGGCCTCGTATAATGTAATGTAACGCTCACTCACCTCCTGCACAAAGTGCGCTGGCATCTCGGGAAGTATCTGCCCTTCCTTACCTTGAAAACCATGCTCCATCAACCATTCACGCACAAATTCTTTGCTCAGTTGTTTCTGCTTTTCGCCAGCAGCTAAGCGCTCCTCATAACCCTCTGCATAATAGTATCTCGAACTATCTGGTGTGTGGATTTCATCTATTAGATATATAGTACCATCATGAATTCCAAACTCATATTTTGTATCTACTAATATCAAACCCTGCTCAGCCGCCATCTTAGTACCTCTATCAAAAAGCTTTCGTGTATACCCTTCTAGCTGCTCATATTTGGCTTGCGGTAGTATAAATTGAGCAAGTATTTCAGCCTTGCTAATGTCCTCGTCATGGCCTTCATCCGCTTTGGTTGCAGGCGTAATTATTGGCTGCGGAAACTTTTGAGACTCCTTCATACCATCAGGCATAGGCTCTCCACAAAGTACCCTCTTACCTGCGGAGTATTCGCGCCACGCATGGCCAGCAAGATACCCTCGTATGACCATTTCTATCTTTATAGGCGTACATCGAAGGCCCGCCGCCACATTCGGATCTGGACTCGCAACCAACCAATTTGGGACAATATCACGTGTCGCTTCGAGAAAGTAATTTGCCGTCTGATTCAGCACCTGCCCCTTATATGGAATCGCATTCAGCAGGATATGATCGAATGCCGATATCCGATCCGTCGCCACCATTACCAACTTATCACCCAGATCATAGACATCACGCACCTTACCGTGATAAACCCCTTTTTGGTCTGGAAAATTAAATGAAGTTTCAGCTATAGTGGACATCTTTTTTTTCCAAAAGTATCCTTTTTTAGCCTTACAAAAAAACGAATTCTAAGTAAATTATTCCTCCCCTCAAACTCAATGCATCTTGGGCTTTTAACAATACTAATTTTAGTGATTTGGGAGCTCCCCCTATGACATCCTGATCGTACCTCACAGTCCGTCATGGGGTCGGGTGCTCCGCTTGTATCCCGCTGAAAAAGCGGAATATCACTTCGCCCCCTAGCTTCTACGCGCTCCGCTTGTCTTGCTCCAGCTTCCGCTTCCGCGATTGAGCAAACTACTAATGCAATACCCTTAATAATTAATAATAGCTAATCTTCCATCATGAAATATATACTGGACTGCATAAAGAGTTCCTTAGATAAAAGAACTATTTTTATGGCTAATCGTTTAAACAGCGGCTAAACCCTTAATCGCTACGCACGGAATCATTGAAGAAATTATTCAAATATACGAAATACATATTTTTAGGTCTATTCCTATTGTTAATAATAGCACTAGTATTGCTGCAGTTGCCTGCAGTTCAGACTAAAATAGTCAATACCGTCAACGCGAGCTTAGAAGAAAAGCTAGGTAATAAAATCAGTGTAGCATCCGTAGACATTAATTTTTTTAACAATGTAGATCTTAATGGAATTTATATAGAAGATCAGCAAAAAGACACCCTAGCTTTGATCAAGGAGCTAAATGTCAGTGTATCTCTAATTGGGTTGTTAAACAATAGGCTTCAAGTAAAAAATATTCAGCTAAAGGATGCCCATGTCCATCTCAAAAAAGATGCTTCCAGTGGCGATTTCAATTTTCAGTTTATAATAGATGCTTTTGCACCTACAGATACCATCGCAAAAAATACTTCGGCTAAACCAGTTGATCTTGACATCGATGCCCTGAGTCTAGAGAACACTCATTTTATTTTGGACGACCCTACTACAGGAATGTTTCTTGACGCTAGCCTGAAGCGGAGTAACATCATCATTGATGTTTTTGACCTCAATGATGGAGAATTAAAAATAAGCGAATTATTTCTTAACGAGGCAGCGGTGTATTATGATTATACAACGGATCCAAACAAAGTCAGTACTGCCTTAGCATTTCCTGGCTTACCTATAGTATTGAAAATAGATGAGATCGATATCGTAAAAAGCAGATTGGCTATAAAAGAAAAAAATGGCCAGTTCACTAAAGGAACTATTGCCTACGATAATATACGATTAGAAAATCTCAACCTGATCGGTGAAAATATAATGTTAGATAGTACCCATCTCGATGGACAAATCAGTAAGCTTTCTGCTAAAGATCATAGTGGATTTGAACTACAAAATCTTCAAACAGACTTTGCACTGAATAATACAGGCATTGTGATCAACGACTTTAAGCTTTCAACCGCGCAAAGTGAGATCAACAATACCAGCAAGCTGACTTTTTCTGACTTTTCCGATTTGCAAAAAATAGAAAAACTTAACATTAATACTGCCTTCCAGAATACTAAAATTAGTATTAGTGATATCGGATATTTTACCACTATATTTTCCCAAGACTTTTTTAGCAACATTAATGCTTCGGAAAAAATAATCTTAGATGGACAACTTAGTGGAAATGTTCAGGATTTAAATGTCGAAAATATTACTGCACGCATTCCAGGCGTAATCAATACCAAAATAAACGGTTCTGCACAAAATCTACTTTCTATGGAGAGCTTAGCACTTGACGTAAATATTCAAGAACTAAAAACGAGTGCAAAGAAACTGGGTAAGATGCTTCCTGCTGGCACGCTCCCCAAAGAATTGGATACGTTTGGTGAAATAGATCTAAAAGGAATGTTTGAAGGAACCCTCCAAGAGCTCGAAATCACAAATGCAGAACTGAACACTTCTGCTAATACATCGGCTCAACTATCGGGTACAGTGAAAAATATTCTTACTCCAGAAAACTTACGCTTAGATGTTAACATTAAAAAACTTAGGACTCACCTGGATGACCTTAAAGGACTTATTAAAGAAGAACTTCCAAGCGCATTAAAAGACGCTGGTGCAGTTTCCTATGCTGGAAAATTTAAAGGTGGTCTCCAAGACTTTATTTTAACGGGCACCTTGACTACGGACATTGGAGATGCCGATACGGATATAGACATCAAGTTTAATAGCGAATACACAGATGCCGCATATACAGGTGACATTGCTCTAAACAATTTCGACCTAGGATCGGTGCTCAATAGTGAAGATTTTGGCACCGTCAATCTCAAAGTGAAAGCGAATGGCTCAGGCTTCGATTTCAACACGATGAAAAATGAAGTCAACGCTCAATTCTCGAATTTAACATACAAAGATGTGCTCTACGAAAACTTTGACTTCAATGGACAAATTGCTGAGAAAAAAATTAACGGCGATTTTAATATTGATAATAAAAATGCAGTAGCCCAGTTTAAAGGGATTCTTGACTTGAGCAATGAACAACCTATCATGGACTTTCAGTTGAATGTGGATACCCTTGAATTAAAGCCTATGAATATTACAACGCAGGATATAGGTTTTTCTGGCAAGACACAAGTTGTCGGTCAAGGAAAATCCATTGATGAATTCTTTGGATCAATCAAAATTGAGAACTTAAACCTAAGACAAGATTCCCTTAGCTATAGGAGTGACTCCTTACTTGTAAATTCTGTTTTTAATGAGCAGGCTGAAAAAGAACTGAGTATTATTACAGATGGTATAGAGGCTATGCTAAGAGGTGATTTTACCGTATCTCAACTGCCAATCTATATCACCAAAGTTGTTGATGAGTATATACCTGTTGCGTGGATTTCAGAGGATTCTATCAAGGTTGGTTCTACCTTGGAAAACCCGCAAATCTTTACGGCAAATCTTAATGTCACTGATGCAAAGCTTATACAACTTTTCGTACCTCAAATAGAAGAACTAGAAGAACTCCAATTGGTAGCTCGGGTGAATAGTGAAACAGATAGTCTTAGTATTAATGGTGGCATACGATCATTCATTTTTGATGGTATGAGTACAACTGACATAAAATTAATTACCAATGCACTAGATAACAAAATCAAAAATCAAATTAGTTTTAATAACTTGACCGGTGTAGCAAATATTTTACTCCCGAAGACGACCATTGATGCTACCCTCCAAAAGGACAGTTTATTATTGGGTCTTGATGTAGAAAGCGATACCTTAGGAAATATACTCAATTTATCTGCGGCACTAAGTAAGATAGATGATCTTTATGAAATTAATTTTCGCGATAAACTTCAACTTGATAGTGCAACGTGGAATATAGCTTCGGATAATCATATTAAGTTCAAACAAAATTATTTAGATATTGAATCGCTAAATATCTCTAAATACGATCAGAGATTAGATATTCAAAGTGAGTCTAGTGGCACCAAAGGACAGTCTCCCATAGCTATCAACATCAAAAATTTCGACATCCACGAATTAAGTAACCTACTTAATGTTGATAATGACATGATCTATGGAAATGCAAATGGCAAAATACGTTTAGCAAATATTTTTACAAGTATTAATTATAGTGGAGACTTACTTATCGAAGATATTATAATAGAAAAGGAAGAAATTGGAGATTTTAAAATAGTAGCAGCCAAAAGAGATGCCTCACAAATTATCGATATTGACGTTTCCTTATTAGGTTCTGATAATGACTTCATAGGGGAAGGTTATGTGGACCTCGATAGTAAAGATATAAAGTTCAAGTCTGACTTCGATAATTTAGAATTAGCTATACTTGATCCTTTTTTAGCAGGAATTATCTCAGCAAGCAAAGGTACCTTCGGCGGTAATATTTCTATTGGAGGAAAACTAGATGCACCCATTATCAATGGCTCTATAAAAACGAATCAACTCAGTACTTTGATAGATTTCTCCAAGTCTAGATACGAAATCAATAATCAAAATATTCTTATCAATGACTCTCAGATTGGATTTGAAGGGGTTACCCTTTCAGATAAAAATGGAAAAACTGCTATTGTAAGCGGAAAAATAGATCATACTAGGTTTACAGAATTTTACTATGATTTGAGTATCGACACCAAGGGTTTTCAATTTCTCAACACTACAGCCATAGATAATCCATTGTTTTACGGAACATTATTCCTAGATGCTACAGCTAAGATTACTGGGCCCTTAAACTTGCCAGATCTAGAAGTAGATGCGAAGTCACTCACTGGATCAAAATTTCATCTTAGTCCATTCATTGAGTCTGATGTGATCAGCAATGACGACTATATAATATTTACCAATAAAGAATTTGAGGATTTAGATTCAACAACGATAAATCTTTATGAACTAAAAAATGACCTACCTTTAAATTTAACCTTAAACCTAGACTTGGATAAGGAAACTGAATTTCAGTTTATCATAGATCCAGTATCTGGAGACCATCTGTCCTGTTTTGGAAATTCCAATTTGCAGATAGAAATATCACCGAGTGGTCAGATAAATGTCTATGGTACTTACTACGTTAACAGCGGTAAATATAACTTCTCCTATGGTAAATTAATAAAAAGAGAGTTTGATTTGGTTCCAGGTGGAAGAGTCACTTTCCAAGGTGATCCACTACTGGCAGGCTTTGATGTAAATGCAACGTACAGCACTAAAGCCACTCCATTCGCTTTACTTACGGATAGCGGTTCCCTCTCTGATAATGAGATAGCGGAGACAAAAGCACGTACAACCGTTCAAATATTGCTGAAGCTAGCGGGTGGTATCAGCAATCTGGATTTGAATTTTGATTTAGCTTTTCCCGATAATGATTTTGGCGCGAATAGTGCCGTGAGTCGACGCTTAACAGAAATCCGTAATGATCAAGAAGAAATGTACAATCAAGTTTTTGGTTTACTACTTCTAAATTCATTCATAGCCAGTAATTCATCTAGTCTAGATATAAATACTGGAAGTGATATAGCACTAAGTAGTGTAAGTAGTCTTATAGAAAATAGACTTAATAACCTTGCCGACAAGTTTATTAAAGGAGTCGATGTGAGTGTCAATGTTGACTCTTACAGCAGTGATTACCTTTCAGAGGGACAAAACACCTCTGTTACAGAATTAGGTGTTGGTTTGTCTAAAAGCCTATTTAATGATAGACTTACCTTGCAGGCATTAGGCAATGTTGACGTAGATAACAGGAGTAATGCAGCAGGTTTTTCAGGTATCGCTGGAGATTTCATTATCGAGTATAAATTGAATGAGAGAGGTACCTACCTACTTACTGCTTTTAGAAAATCCGACTATAATATTTTACAAGAAGAGAATGCTAACAAAAATGGCGTCAGTATATCGTTTAAAAAATCGCTCAATTTACGAAAGGTCAAAACTAAGAAAGATGGGCAATAAAATCCTCTGTGCGCTTCTGATAATACTCTATCTGCTTACTAATAGCTGCAGCCATACAAAATATCTAGAAGATGGAGAGTACCTGGTCACCAAAAATACTATCAAGTTTAAAGAAAAGAGAAATATAAAGAAGAACAAAGAAGTTACAGATAATCTGTTGGGAATAGCTAATCCTAAACCCAACTCGGGTTTTTTAAATATACCTTTAAAAATTTATAGATTAACTAAGGACCGTAAGGAAAAAGGAATTAAAAATTACTTATACAAAACTTTTGCCGAAGAGCCATCACTTTATGATCCCGCTAAAGTAGATATTAGTAAACTTAAGATGAATAAATATTTACTCGATCATGGATATATCGGATCTCAGGTTACGGTAGACACCATCACAAAGCGTAAAACTATAGAGATAGAGTACAATGTAGATGTCAAGAAAAGGCATACCATAAGAAATATAACGCAAGTATCCGATACTACTAACATTGGTGTGATACTAAGAGGACTTACTTATTACTCAAAATTAAAAGTAGGTGCCTTTTATAGTAAAGAAAGTATTGACGCGGAGAGATTGAGGCTGTCCAAAACCCTGCGAAATAGAGGCTATTTAAATATTTCTGAAGAGAACTTTTTTTTTACTATCGACACGCAGTTTTTAGAAAATGTGGTAGATATTACCATGAATTATAAATTGCCTAAAGAAGAAAATCGTTTAAAGCAATTCAAGCTTGGAAATACCTATATCCACTCCTTGACCAGAGAAATCCCTCCTGAAAATTTTACTCCAGATACTGTTTTCATAAAACCAGGGATGTACGATATACAGTACTACGAAATACTACGCCCTAATGTTCTTGATATAACCATTGACCAAGATAGTAGTGATCTTATATCTATAGAGCGACAGCAGTTGACTATTAACCATTTTATCTCATATGGCTTGTACAAATTTGTCAACCAAAAATACAGTGACCCCTATGGGGATTCCCTTAATATATTAGATCGCCATATCTATTTGACTCCTGGATCAGATGCCAGCTTAGGTGCAGAATTTGAGTTAAACAACCGCTCTGGAAATTTCTTTGGGACTGCCATTACGAGTTCCTTCAGCAATAGCAATACTTTTAGAGGTGCGGAGATATTTAGCGTAGGCGTTACGCTAGGTACGGAAGTTCAGTTCAATCGTAACCAGAGCTTATTAAACACTTTAATCGCAGATGTAAATCTTGGCTTGGATATACCGCGTTTACTCATTCCATTCTTTTATAAAAAACCGTCTACTTTCTTCATACCGCATACTAAGATCAATTTCAGTAATTTGTTTGAAAGCCGTCTAGAGTCCTATACTGCATTACGAAGTTCCTTTAACTTCTCATATCAATGGAGAGAAACCAAAAAATCTAATCATCTGCTATCACCTTTATCTGTGACTTATCTTGATATTTTGAGCACCTCTGCGCTGTTCCAAGAGCGACTAGAGACAGACCGTAGACTTTTTTTGAGTTTGCAAGATATTATTGATTTAGGTCTCGAGTATACTTTCACCTATACCAACCAAAGTTCAAGTAGAGTAAAGAATTATTCCTACCTAAATGTTTCGGCAAGATTATCTGGAAATACCCTAAATGCAGTAGTCAAAACTGAAAATGCAGATGGACAAAAAATACTCTTTAATACCCCCTTTTCTCAATATAGTAAATTGGGAGTCGACTATCGATTATATTTTCCATTTAGAAAATCACAGCTTGTGGCTAGAGTAAATTCGGGTATAGCCTATGCATATGGTAATGCAGATGAAGTACCATATAACGAACAATTTGTAGTTGGTGGCTCTCAGAGCTTAAGAGGTTTTGATTTTAGAGGCCTTGGTCCTGGCAGCTATGTGCTCCAGACTGATCCCGACAATATTGTAGCCAATCAATTCTACGATCAAACAGGTGACATTCTTATAGAAATGAATTTAGAGTATCGTTTCCCGATGATTGGATTTTTAAAAGGAGCAGTGTTTATGGATGCTGGTAATATCTGGCTGATTAATGCAAATGTCGATAAACCAGGTGGCTTATTCGAATCAGACAAATTTTTAAATCAAATAGCAGTAAATACAGGATATGGGTTCAGACTTGACTTCAATTTCTTATTGATCAGACTTGATTTAGGATTAGTTTTAAGAAGACCATATCTTAATGAAGGATTTGACTGGACTCTCAATCGGAGCGGAGCCTTGTCTGGTGATTGGTTCAGTAATAATCTTAATTTCCAACTGGGTATTGGTTATCCGTTTTAAGGGTTAGATTATCCTTCTCCTCTTTTTCGCTCCCCCCAGCTTAACTCATTTTCATATTTACGAGCTGCTCCTTTACTGAGCATTTTTAGTGCATCAGGGTCATACTTCAAAAGCCGAAGTGTATTTGCCAACTGTTCTATAGCCTGATCATCGCTTTGATATTGTACTCGCAGCCCACTTGAAGCATCTAGTAAATTATCATGTGAACTATTAGCAAAACCCAACACAGGTAATCCATATAAATATGCCTCTTTAATGATGCTAGATGAGTTTATTATTCTCGGTAATAAAAGTAAGGAACCATTCCTGTAGGTTTTTTCTACTTCATCTTGTGCGCTCAAGGATATATAATATGTGCTACTAACTATATTGAGTTGATTAACCATTGCTTCACTCAAATGCTGATTAACTTTTTTGTCAATCAGTGTTAGTTGGGTATACTTTTGATATTTTCGTGATGTGCTGTGATAAAATTCAGCATATGCTTTCAGTGCCATTTCTACGGAATTTTCTGACAAGAATTTTCCCAAGGCTACTACATTGAAAAGCTTCATAAATTGGTTAAAATTTATGGGGAGCTCAATAAATAGATTAACAAAATATAATTACACGCTCAACTTAGAAGATTCCTAACTTTCACAATGATTGCGATAGTCTCTTTTGTGACATCATTTAATAAGTCATATAAACATTCTCAAATATGTACTAAGCTCTAACGACTCTTGCTTTCTATCTATTTTCCGCTCGAATACTAGATGCGCGCGCTCATATACAGGAATTCTGAGGCGCAGCATAGTTTTTAATTTATGCTCAAGATCTTCTATACTTAAAGACTTAACAGTAGGTCTTTTGTATCTATCTCTATATACTTGCATGATGATTTTTTCTACATTCATTTGTAGGTAGACGACTACCCCTGACGTCAACATATAATCCATATTGTTATTATACATAGGCAGACCACCACCTGTGGCTATAATTTGTGATTTTGTTGAATCTATTTGGGTTAATATCTCCGTTTCTAAGTCCCTAAAATAGGATTCTCCTCTTGTTTTAAATATGGTATTTATGGATAGTCCCTCTCGTGATACTACCTCATCATCCGTATCTAGGAATGGGATTTTCAGGTTTTCAGCAATCATTCTACCCAGAGACGACTTGCCCACACCCATGCTGCCTATCAGATAAATAGTCATATGAATAAAAGTTATTAAACCAAAATGTACAAATTAGATTGTGGTATAGAATCCAATTATTACCATAAAATTAAGCACAAAACTAGCAGAATTGCTTCTAACTAAAGATAAATTATCATATCCGGCGCTATAAAATGTGAGTAGCTACCATTTGATAGCTATTAACAACTAATCTGGCAATATTTGACGATATTATGGGTACCTTATAATATAAGGTAGATTACTACGAAATCCCTGCTCTTTTGATTAATTTTGATTTTTAAATACCTAACATGAAATTTAATATCTTTTCTCTTTTTGTAGCCTTACTATTCGCCAGTTGTGATCCTTCTGCAAACGTTAACAATGCGAACAGTGACGATACCAAATCTAAAGGCTTTACCAAATCGGATATTATCAGGATGCCCATAAGTGCTAACGAACCAATGGATACCACACTGGTAGCTAAAATGTCGTTTGAAGAGACGACACATGAGTTCGGAACTGTATTAGAAGGTACACAGGTAGACCACATTTTTAAGTTTACCAACACAGGTAAGGTTCCGCTGCTCATTTCTGAAGCCAAGGCTACCTGTGGATGCACAGTACCAGAATACCCTAAAGAGGCAATTGCACCAGGTGAATCTAGTCAAGTCTCGGTAAAGTTCAATACCGCCGGAAAAAAGAAAGAGCAAGTCAAACCAGTAACCCTTACTGCTAACACGTATCCAGCTAACACTATACTCACTATGAAAGGCTACGTACACAAAAGTGAAAATTAAAAAACATAATCGTAAAGTAAAATAAATGATTGATTTAATAATCTTACAAGCCGCTCAAGGTGGAGGCGCAAGTATGCTGATCATGATGGCTATGATCTTTGGTGTCATGTATTTCTTCATGATCAGACCGCAGGCAAAAAAAGCAAAACTTCAAGACACCTTTACGCAAGATATCTCTAAAGGAGACGAGGTCGTTACTAATAGTGGCATCATCGGAAAGGTCAATAAGATCGATGGTGAAGTAGTTCACTTGCAAGTAGATCAGAAAACTTACCTCAAAATATTCAGATCAGCCATCTCTAAAGACATGTCTGAAGGATATGCTAAAGGTAAAGTAGAACTCGTAGAAGCGACCACTTAATCCAAGATATGAAATTGAGCATTGACCTCTTGGTCGCAACCAAACCAGACTGGATAAAAGCAGTCTTAGCAGATTTCAATACTTTCCTGATTGATCATGCGGATTGCGAGCGCAAGGCATCCGCCTCCGCTATGAGTTTCATTGCTAAGTACCCCAATCGTACGGAAATGATTCCTGATCTCATAGAAACTGCTGTTGAAGAACTCGACCACTTCCAGCAAGTATATAAGCTGATGGAAGAACGTGGTGTGCAGCTCGCTCAAAAAATGCCAGAAGACCCTTACATCAAACAGTTGATGAAAAGTATGCACTCTGGAGTAGAAGAACGGTTTCTAGATCGTCTATTAATTGCATCCGTTGTAGAAACTAGAGGCGCCGAACGATTTAAAATTATAGCTGAAAACTTAGATAAGCCTGAGCTCCAAAAATTCTATAAAATGTTGTGGATTTCAGAAGCTAAACATGGACATATCTTTGTGAAAATGGCCTTAAATTATTTCCCTGAGAAAAATGTTTATGATCGGCTAAACTGGTGGATGGAGACGGAAGGAAAGATCATAGATAGCTTACCTTTTAGGGCAGCACTGCACTAAGGGGCAAAAGTAACTTCAAATAAATATAAGATTGGATTAGTCAAAAAGATCTGTACTAAGATATCGGTCTCCCCTATCACAATTGATGAATACTATAGTACCAAATTCTATTTCATTGGCTATTTTCAATGCAACTGTTAGCGCACCACCTGTACTCATCCCTCCAAACACACCTTCTTTGCTGGCAAGAGCACGTGCATTAGACGTAGCTTCTTCAGTACTGACATCTACGATACGATCCAACCTTGACCCATCAAAAATTTTTGGCAGAAAAGCAGGTTTCCATCTTCGTATACCCGGGATTCTAGAACCTTCAGTGGGTTGCGTCCCTACTATTTGTACACCCTCATTTTGAGATTTTAGATATTTTGATACCCCCATGATAGTTCCCGTTGTCCCCATAGAAGAGACAAAGTGAGTCACCTCCCCTTTCGTATCTCGCCAGATTTCTGGGCCAGTGGTTTTGAAATGCATGCCACTATTGTCTGGATTATCAAACTGATTGAGTAGGTAATAGTCTCCAGTAGCGGCCATCTCAAAAGCTACCTCCCGACTGTGCTCTATCGTTTTATCCGCAGGTGTCAGAATCACTTTAGCGCCGTATGCCTTCATCGTAAGCACCCTTTCTCTAGTAGCTGAAGCGGGCATCAGTAAAGTCATCTTTACTTTGAATCGGCTTGCGATCATGGCTAATGCTATGCCCGTATTTCCACTGGTTGCCTCCACTAGCTTACTACCCTCTTTGATTTCGCCCCGCTCCAGTGCCCCCCTTATCATTCCTAATGCTGCACGGTCTTTTACACTACCTCCAGGATTATTTCCTTCAAGTTTAGCATACAATTTTACAGTTGGTTTTACACCTAAGTTTTCTAATTGTACGAGTGGCGTATTGCCTATTAGAGATTCAAAATTCATGAATGGTTTTTCTGGTTAAAATAAATTTTAGAATTGGGTGCGACACTCTCTGTGATCCAAACATTACCTCCTATGATGGTATTGCGACCAATGACTGTATGACCACCCAAGATCGTTGCCCCCGCATAAATCACTACATTGTCTTCTATAGTAGGATGTCTTTTTTTCAGCGCATCTTCTTTCTTTACACTCATTGCACCTAAGGTTACGCCTTGGTATATTTTTACATGATTGCCGATAACACAAGTCTCTCCAATCACGACTCCAGTACCGTGATCAACACAGAATGAACTCCCTATCGTGGCGCCTGGATGGATATCTATGCCTGTACGAGAGTGCATAATCTCACTTATCATCCGAGGTATCAAAGCTATCTTCAATTTGTACAATTGGTTAGCTATTCGATAGGCCGCAGTAGCTTTAAATCCAGGATAAGAGCGAATGACTTCTTGAGTAGATCTTGCGGCAGGATCTCCGTTTAGCACCGCCATCGCATCTGCTTGGAGCATACTTTCGATAGTCGGAACCGATTGAAAAAACGCCGCACACTTTCTATCTGCAGTACCATTTATACTGTCGGGGTCATAGCGTAAAATAGCCAACAAATCTTGCTCATTTTTCTTTGCAAAATATTTAAACTCTTCCCTAGACTCAAAATTTCTTACAGATAGATCTGGAAAGAGTAACCCTACTAGATCATCAAAAAATGCAATTACCTTATCCGATGGCGGGCAAGCTTTACATGCCTGATGCTTTTGAAACAGGAAATCTAAAAACGGGTCGGTCATAAGTATGTATTACGTATCTCTAATGAAAAGGATTGAAATTCTATATCAATAATACAATTAGCTTAGCTCACATGTTTTAGTAGCGGCATATTTGTAAGGCTAATACTTTGGGAGTCCCGCCAGCCTATTTCATCTACTAACGTAGACTGAAATAGGCTGGCGGCGGGCTATGCAGGGGTGCGCTGTCGCTCCCGTCCCGATAAGTATAGACGTTGCACTGCAACGTCTATACTTATCGGGACTGACCCATAAATGGGTCACCCTTACTATCCCTGACTCAAAAGAAAAAATTATAAAAAAATCAAAACAATACCATCGATAATTATATAATGCGCCGTATATGACTATTTATTTGAACAATTCAAATAAATGCTTTACCTTTAAATGCCCCGAAAGATTTATAAAAACTTTAAATCTTCACTATGAAAAACCAACTAAAACAGGTACCTACGGCATTCTGGGCGATCGCTGTGATAGCTACCATCTGGAATCTAATGGGTGTTACCATGTATCTATCTGATATATTTATTTCCCCTGAAAGTCTAGCTACCATGGAACCCGCCAAACGAAATCTTCACGAAAATATTCCGATTTACATAGAGCTATTCTATGGTCTAGGTGTCTTTTCTGGACTACTTGGATCTGTAGGCTTGCTGCTACGAAAATCTTGGGCTGTGCCTTTCTTTCTGATATCTTTAATAGCTGTGGTACTGCAATTTTCATCTAGCATACTATTTACCGACGCACTAAATATATTGGGTAGTACGGCGCTGATCTTGCCTGCAGTAGTGATACTAATAGCTGCATTCCTTTTTGGATATTCAAGATATTTACGATCACGTGGTGTGCTGACCTAGACAATAGTCCGTACCTTCTACAAGCAAAATCTTGGACAAGGGATAGTAGTCAGCTGACGAGGCTTGGCAGTGATGATAGGTGCGAGGAAGAGTGCGATAGCACCGCAATGAAAATGGAGTGACGAATAGCGCGGTCCTGTTTCGCTTTTTTCCAAGCGACAACAGGATGGCCCCTAATCCAGCAGGGTAAAAGAGTCCATAAATTTATTTATCTTGTAATCTATACCAGTATCGAAGGTTGAAAATACTTCAATCATATAAAATCGTTTGTCAACTAGAATCAATTTGTTCTTTAGGGTATACTTGCCATCTTGGTAGCTAATACGTGATATGCGAGCTGGATAATCTTTAACTTTGTCATTTTGACTGTACTGCATTTCACCATTGATACGCTGCGAAATAGCATCCAAGGTTTCGTCAAAAAACTGCTCTATCAATTCGGTAGAATCTGCAGGAATTAGTAGATCTGGATATTCATAATATGTAATGGAATACAAAAACACCATGTCTAAGCTGTCGGTCGCATGATGTGTAAAGGTATGCCACTTAATTTCCCCTATATCAGAAGGAATGGTTTTGACCTGCAGCGTCATCTCCGCTGGGCTTAATACAGAAAATCTGCCATTCTCTGCGGTAAATATCGTCCAGTTCAGGGAGATTATGCTTAATATTGTGATAGCTAAAAGTGTACTTTTCATATCAATTTTATGACTTTTGTAAAGTACAAAATAAAGATAACAATAGTTGTATGAGGATTTCGAAATACCTAATTCTTTTATTTATTACCTGCTGTGTTTCTGTGTTAATGTGGACATGCGCTGCCGATAAGGATGACGCAAAGGAGCAGGACAACGCAACGCTGATACCCCTGACTGAAGAGTATGATGAATCTACTGATAAGTGGGGTTTTATAGATCAATCTGGGGAAGTTGTCATCGAGGGAGACTATGATGAAGTCAATAATTTTGCTGATGGGATGGCTGCTTTTCGCATCAAAGCCAAGTGGGGCTACCTAAATAAAGCAGGAAAAAAAGTGATCCCAGCTATTTATTACAACGCTTTTAATTTTGAAAATGGACTTGCAAAAGTAAGTGATTTTGAACGCCAATACGGGATAATTGATAAGATGGGAAATGTAATCGTTCCGCTCGCATATAAAGATATGCGTGTTTTTTCTGAAAAATTATGTGCAGTTAAAAAAGAACATGATTGGGGATATATAAATTTAAAAAATGAAGAAGTTATCAGTGCACAATTTGATGCAGCAAAAGATTTTGTAAATGATAAGGCAATAGTAAAAAAAGCGGATACTTATTTTTTAATTAATAAGCTTGGTGAAAAAATATCTGAAACATTTGACAAAATGAGTTTACTAGATGACGGCAATTACAAAATAAAAAGAGAAAATAAGTATGGCGTAATACGCCCAAATGGAGATATCGTATTACCGATAGAATATCAATCGATATCCCAATCCAACAATGGAGTATTTGCAATCAAAATTCAAAATATTTTTCAATTAGTAAGATCAAAAAATGAGGTCTTGGACACTCCAGAAAATGATGGAATTAAATTTTTAGCAGAAGATCGTTGGGCTTTTGAAAGAAATGGTAAATATGGAATCCTGAACAATTTGGGGCAAGTCCTTGTGAGTCCTAAATATGATCTGATTACCAATTATAAAAATGGCTTTGCTAGTTATCAGTTAGACAATTTGTGGGGTTATTTGGATATTGAAGGCAAAGCAATAACACCTCCTGCTTTTGGTCTAACTTGGGAATTTAGAGAAGGGCTTGCAAGAGTCATTGCTAGAGAAGGCATTTGCTTTATTGACCGTGAAGGGAAGTTAGTTTTTGTAGCAGATAACTATGACACGAGAGACTTTCACGAAGGCTTGGCAAGAACACCAATAAACTAAATCATTGACTGAACATGAATCGATCGATATACTTACTGAGCATAATATTTATAGTAACTACTGCCTGTGGAGGTGGATCGGTAAATAAGCAAAGTGCTGGTTGCGATGCACCTAAACCGCAAGCAATCTTCAACGATAAACCAGATGAAATATTGAAACACACCTTTAGCTTAAAGGGACAAAATGCAGAGGAGAATCTAAGCTTAAGAGATGGCACAGAGCTAATTATTTTTCAATCTGGCTGTGAAAAAATAGCCCAAGAGTTTAGATTTACATTGCCAAGCAACAAGAATGCTAATACAGTAGATTTGGCACTGGAAAGATTGATGTACTTAGCTAATATGGATGCTGCATTCATGTCTTTTGCCAATTGGAGTCAAGCGATAGAAGGACTAAGGGAACAGTTTAGCCTACAAAATGAGATTGAAGTAGAGCCAGGTTTCTTTGTAGGTTTGGATAGAATAAATAGTACAGATAAGACACTCCTAATCATTAAGCTTTTTCAAAAATAAATAATATTGACTATCTGCATATTGGGGAGTAGATTATTTACTATAACCTTAAAATCACTCCCGAGTAAACGGATAGTCAAGAAGATATTATAGATTTTGGCAATATTTAATGGAGAATAAGCGAGACTTTTTTCGATAATTACTCGTCATAAGAGAAAAACAATTATGCTCTTAAGATTAACTCTACTTTCCATATTCATCCTAACGCTCTTTCCTATTAGCACCACTGTACTTGCTCAGTCATCTGATGAGGCTGTAATCCCAGTGGTTAATTTTTATTACCCAAAAAATGCATATCGGTTCAAGGTGTCAGAGGAAATCCAATCCTATATCAATAGACTTAAAGAAGTTATAAGAGAAGATGAGACAGCCTCTATCAAATTGTTGGGCTACGCTAATGATGGCAGCAATGAAGAATGGAATACCCGTGTTTCAAAGTATCGAGTGCGAGCCTTACGAGATATTCTGATAGCTAATGGTATAGCTAAATCCAAAATAGAAATTGAATATTTCGGTAAAAAAAGCCCTATAGCCAAAGATGATAGCAATAAAGAATTGGCTAAAAACAGGAGAGTTGAGTTGAGAGTAGATTCTTAAAGATTTCAAAATTTATGTGCTGAGTTACTAATAGACAAATTCATAATACTAGATTGATGCCTGCGTGTACTGCTATATAGCTACACCCTCCTACATATACTTCTAGTGATGCCACTCGACATAAATCAATCTTACGCCAAAGCATCCATTTTGCGTATGCTACAGCTATTCCCTTTTGCAGCTAAACGGAAAAATTGCCCCTAAACTTCTGCTTTAAATCGGCGTTATTATCCTATATTTGTAGCCAAATTAAAATCAAGAAAAATATCATATGAAATACGATGTAATAGTAATAGGTAGTGGGCCTGGAGGATATCCTGCAGCGATACGTTCAGCACAACTGGGAAAGAAAGTTGCCATAGTAGAGCGCGAATCTCTTGGTGGTATCTGCCTGAACTGGGGCTGTATACCTACTAAAGCTTTGCTTAAAAGTGCACAAGTATTTGAATATATCAATCATAGCGAAGATTACGGTATCAATGTTAGTGGAGTCAAGGCAGACTTCAAGGGAATGGTGAAACGAAGCCGTAGTGTAGCTGACGGGATGAGCAAAGGGATCCAGTTCTTGATGAAAAAGAATAAAATAGATGTGATCATGGGGAATGGATCACTGCAGCGAGGTAAAAAAGTGGAAGTAAAAGATGAAGCTGGTAAGACGACAACATATGATGCAGATCATATTATTATTGCAACTGGTGGAAGAGCGAAACAGTTACCGAATCTACCTATAGACGGAGAAAAAATTATCGGCTACCGTAAAGCTATGACCTTAGACAAAATGCCTAAGAAAATGGTTGTCGTCGGTGGTGGTGCGATTGGGGTTGAGTTTGCATATTTTTATGCGGCCATCGGAGCAGAAGTTACTTTGGTTGAATTCTTAGAGCAAGGATTAGTCCCAAGGGAAGACAAGGATATTAGCAAAGAACTTACCAAAGTATTCAAGAAAAAAGGAATTAAAGTACTCGGAAACACTTCTGTAGAGTCAGTAGACACTACAGGTAAATCTTGCCTTGTTACCACCAAAAACAGAAAAACTGGAACAGTAGAAGAGATCAAATGTGATGTTGTTCTGAGTGCAGTGGGTGTAAGTCCAAATACAGAAAATATAGGTCTGGAGGCATTAGGCATCAAAACAGATAGAGGATTGATTACAGTAGATGACTTTTATCAAACCAATGTTCCTGGCGTATATGCCATAGGGGATATCGTTCCTGGAGCTGCACTGGCGCACGTTGCCACAGCTGAAGGAATCATCTGTGCAGAAAAAATTGCTGGTGAAAATCCTGAGCCTATTAATTATAACAATATTCCGTCCTGTACATACTGTATCCCTGAGGTAGCCTCGGTTGGATATACGGAAGAAGAAGCTAAAGAAAAAGGCTACAAGTTGAAAGTAGGTAAATTCCCATTTAGTGCGTCAGGTAAAGCAAGTGCTGCTGGCGCAAAAGAAGGTTTTGTCAAAGTTATCTTTGATGAGAAGTATGGTGAATTTTTAGGCGCGCACATGGTAGGATACAACGTAACTGAAATGATCGCCGAAGTTGTAGTTGCAAGAAATTTAGAAACTACTGGTCACGAGATCGTCAAATCGATCCACCCACACCCTACTATGAGTGAGGCAGTGATGGAGGCGGCGGCTGCAGCGTATGGTGAAGTGATTCACTTGTAAGATTATCCATTAAAGCTATTCCGAAATATAGAAAATCCTTGTCGGCATTGAATGCCGGCAAGGATTTTTTTTGGTGTCTACTATATTTCTAATCTTCGGGTAAGTCCTCTACCCTATCAATATCCTGCAAGATGCCTGAATCATTTGTTGAAACTTTGATTATATGTTGAGGATTTGACAGCAGAATCGGCCTGCATCCGTTTACTTCATTGAGTGCTAGAATTTCATCTCGATAGTGAGCGGATAATATTACAGGGTTACCTTTTTGAGCGTTGTAGTATGGAGAAACTATCAATTGTTGATTCTTTGAAAATTCTACAGTGAAGGTTTTAGCTAATAGCTTGTAAGTACTAGGCTGTATCTTGATTTGGTCGGACAAACAAATCATATATCCAGATACCTTATCCGAGCATTCCTGGATTGCACATTGAATAGAACTCGTCATACCTCGTTTGTAATCTGGATTATACACTTCCCTGAAGTCAACATTGTCAGCGACCTGCGCCAGTACCTCTGCTCTTTGAAAACCAGTAATCAACATAACTTTACCCAAACTGGCTGCATGAATGTTTTCAAGTGTATGCGCAAGCAAACTTTGTCCAGCTGTAGTATATAGCAGTTTGTTGCCTTTACTAAATCGTTTGGAAACGCCTGCTGCTAATAGGATTACTTGTAACAAGATATATATGTTTTGCACAAAATAGAAAAGGCTCCACAGATAAGTGTAGAACCTTTATATTATTTTTATTTGGAGTAGCTATTTTATTGGTTGAAATAGAACCTACAAGTAGTACCTTCTCCAATGGAACTTTCTATGTCAAAGGCACAATCTGTCCGCTTTAAAATAGCCTCTATCTTACTTAGCCCCACCCCTTGACACTGATCCAGTTTGGAAAGGTTATTAAATGGTTCTCTAATCTCAGCCTTATCGGTAGGAAAAACAAAACCACCTCCGTTATCTGTAACTTCAAGGATTACGCTATTGAGTAATTTATAGCTTTTAAGCTTAATGACAAGATCGTCGACATATATATTGTGCAGTATTGAATTAGAAATGATTTCTCTTACTATCACCGTTAAGTATTCGTTCGGAAACCAAACTTTAGTATGCTCTTCGAAGTCTACTTCTATGGTAACCTCTGATGCTTTTATCTCCTCATACATATCTACAATTACCTTATCATAAACTTCTTGAAAAAAGACTAGATCACTTATTGGCTTTTCATTCGTATATAAGTGCATTAAACTTAAGAGAGCCTGAATGGTTAAATCCATTTTTTCAGAAGAATTCTCCATTAGTTTTACGCCTCTATCTAATCTATCGACGTCTTGAGTGCGCTGTAGTAATTGTGCGTAAGACTTTATTACAAATAAAGAAGATTGAAGCTTTTCACTAGAATTTTGGATTGCCTTATTCAATAGACCATTACTTATAGTAGATAGTTCTGTTTTGTAAGCCCCATTCGATAGGTAACTTTCCTTTGATTTGAAGGATATTTTTCGCTCGTCATCAACTGTCATGTGCGAAAATTTTTGTGTTGTATTTGATTTTGGCAAAACTACCTACACACTTTTACCTGTTTTAAGAATTTAAAGTTACATGCTGGCAACCTATCGTACAATTATCTTACTAATAATGAGTGAATTGTGACATTACTTACCTGTGAAGAATAAGATAATAGGAAGGCAAATTCATTTCTCCTTCTTATCTTATGCGATCATATTAAAACGTAGTTAATACAACATTTCAATTCGAAAAGCGATAAATTGCCCTAGATATAAAGCCATTAATTATACGAAATGTCTTCAAGATCATGTCACGGAATCTAAACTTTAAAACTATATCATCATTCAAAGCCACCAATATTACTGGCATCTTAAAGATATCGAGCCATAGATAGATAATTAAATTGGAGGATAGACCCATGATAATCACTTGAATATGAGGGACAATAGGTTATAATAGTTGTTTTAGCACCAAATTTGCATGTTACAAACAAAGTTTTAGATATTTAATCTAAGCATGGCACTTTTTTTGTGAAAGCATTGTTAGGGAAAGGTATAAGAATACTCCCTTGAGGATTTTATTAATAATTGAAATATTCTATTCATATAAGTGTGTAAGTCTATTCAGTTTTTGTTGGGTATTTTGTTGATTGCTTGCATTATTGTCTCCTGCAAGGATGATGATGGTATGCAAAAAATAGACTTAGGAAATAGTTCTGGTTCATGCGATATGGAATTAGAAGATTTTAATCTTACTGCAGAAAACAATGTCCTTATATCATATGATGGCATTTCAGAAGTCACCTACTACAACGAGGCTGGTATAGAACGCACCTACAAAGTCACAAGTGAATCTTCAACTATTACGGAAGGTATATTTGCAGCAAATGATTCTCTAAATTTGTGCTACGCCGTAGAATCAATCACTACTAAATTACTGTCCAATGATGGCATAGAATATACAATTGTAGTAGAATCTAAACCATATTTTGCAGACCTACAAAGCACCTTGGCTGCAGATGTCCTTAAAATATTCTATAATGATACTACGAACGAAGATATTGATAGAAGACTAATATTTCGTAAGATATTGGATATTAAAAACTACCCGCCACCTTTATACGAGACAACGATACTCATAGAAAGTCAATATTTCATTGATGAAGAATTTAAGTTAGTAGAATATACAGCGTTTAATTCTCCAATAGTAAAGTTATTTTTCAATGATGTGGTGGGCATTGTTGCTTACGAAGATGAGGGCGGAGTATTATGGCAGTTTTCAGAAAAGAACTAAGCACTGCTTTTATAAATTTTCCCATACCAGTTTTACGCCCACATAAAAGATCAACACAGCGGTCATCCTTCGTACCATTAACTCTGACAACAATCTTGTTCCCCAACGTATTCCGAGCTGTCCGCCTATCACCACCGACAAAATTAAGCGTGTTGTAAACTTCCAATCCACCTGAAGTAATCCAGTACTAAATTGACCTAATAAGCCTGCAATAGAATTCACTAAAATAAACAAGCTCGCCGCCGCTGCAATTCTCTTAGCCGTATTCCAATGAATAAGATGTAAAACAGGAGAAAGGAAAATACCCCCTCCGATACCTACCATACCTGATAAGAACCCTATACCTGCGCCCAAACTAAGTTTTGCCGTGGTGCTGCTATCCGTTTTTTCTTGCATTTCTTTCACAAATAATCTATTCTTGAAAAAAATGAGAATACTCGCCAATAAAAGAACAGCACCTAAGACTATCAAAAATTGCTCTTTTGGTAAACTGATACGACCACCTATAAAAGCGAATGGCACACTCCATCCGACCAAGGGCCAAATTTCTCTCCAATTGATCATTTTTCTGCGAGCGTAGTAAAGCACACTAAAACTAACCACCGAGATATTACATATCAAAGCCAGTATTCTTAAAGCTCCGAAATCAATACTGTAGAGCGCCAGAATAGCAATATAACTACTCCCGCCTCCAAAGCCTATAGAAGCGTACAAAAACGCAATGCTAAAGAATATTAGGATTAATTCTGGATGCTCCATGATACACAATCCTTAGACTTTGACTTCAAAATAGGATTCATAAATCTGCTCACCTCTTATCTCCTCTCCTATTCCTAAATCCGAAATAGTGCAAATTTTTTCCATAGATCGAACCATCTTTAGAAATGCGTGCAATGTCCACACATTCATAAAGTCATGGAATAACGGTTTACGATCATCTACTGAATAAGATATTAACCTAGGTATTTTGAGTTTTTTTCTCCATTCATTGAGGGCATATAAATTCTCTTCTGCACTGCCCGCAAAGGGATCAATAAATTCTTTAGTATCGATGATCCATTTTTTATATCCTAAGGTCAAGCTTTGGCTTCTTATGCTTGGTTGAATACGAATATTACTTTCTAATTCATATTCATGCTTTTGTTGAAGGGAAGAAATAAATTCTGGGATATTTGGTAAATTTAAAGCTACCGAATTTAGATTTTGATAATATATAGAGCGGGACGCTACCTGTTCTATACCTAAGTTAACCAATTCAATTGGATCGCCTTTCCCTGATCTTACTTCCTGTGATTTTTCGTTGTAGTCAAGATGTAAACGATCTGCAATCGGATGTTGAAAGTCCAACCCGAAACCTTCCATCTCATTTATAAATTTATTCCCTTTATTCTTATTGTGCAAAGATGCATCTTTAATAGCGACTTTGTGTTGCGCATTTTGGCTTATCCATAAACCCACATCTTCTACCACGGTTTCGTTTGCTAACTCTAAGGCGCTGGAAAAAAACTTTCCTTGAGCTGGAGTTATATTTAAAAGTTTGATGCCGCTATGCGTGTGTCGTAGCATAAGGCCAAAATCTCTAATTGTAATTTTACCTGTTTCTGAGTCTAACTTAAGGCTTAGCGTATCCGTTGACTCCGTCTCTAAAGTTATACCTGAAATATCATAACTAAGCACAGTACTCTCCTTTTCACTATAAATATTGTCTTTTTTTAATTTACGAATGGATTCCACAGAGGAAACATTTTCGATTATACTTACTAATTGCATTAACTCTTTAACAATGGCTTCTTTATCATAATCCACTGGCTTCGGAATTTGCTTGTCGGCATAAGTATTGAGATAGTATAATCTTTCTGATCTTGATTTATTATCTAAACCTACTTCTAAGATTGCAGCAAATTTTTTTACCTGCAGCTCCCAGTGCGCTTGTAAGTCCAAGACATCATTTGGCTGTAAGGAGTCAACTTTTTTCCCGATCAGATCCTCCAACCTAAAGGTAAGATGGTGTCGCTTATTTATAGACTTAATAATTTTTTCCTGAGCCTCCACGTCTCCATATATAGGATAAGCAGGTATAATCAATTGCGCCTCCAAAAAATCATTAACATCATAGTCTGAAATTTCAACAAATTGGGCAAAAGTAAAATCTGTAGCCCTCAGTGAAATTACTGCTTTGTCAAAGTCTGGATCTTCCTCTAATTGCACCATGCTGTTTTCCTTGTTTATCTGATACAGATAAGCATAGCCCAATGCCGTCTTATGCAAGCTTGGATTCAAGCGATATTTCATCATCCCCTGCAATGCGACATCGCAATAACAGAGATCAAAGAACTCTTTCCGCTGAACTAAGGATAAACTGAAATGATACTTATGTGCAGGGGCTTGCCTCTTCCATTCCCAATTTACGAACTGCGACTTTGCAAATGCCGCGAGCGGGCTCGCATTGAGTGACATTCTGCAAAGGTATTTCATCAGCGCCCGCTCGGTTTGCTTTTCTTTTTTTCTGATTTTGACAGTTGCATGAAATTCATAATGCGGTATAGCATTATTCAAGGTATGGCTTGATAGAGGTAAGGAAATCAGTAAATCCTCCGATCTGATAAAAGACAAAAATAGTTTCCGTTTTTCTCCTATTTGTTCCTCTGAAACTAGCCCCTCTTCAGGGTCAATAGAAAATGCATCCAGATTGGATAAATTGTAGGCAGGTAAGCGCAATAAAACATAAGGTGAAAATAGCATCTGTAAATCTAAAAGTTCTCCAGAACCTTTTCTATAAATTGCTCATTTTTTGAAGGAAGTATTATTTGTTCAATCTCTAGAAAACTCAATTCTTCCGCTGAGGCTATCTCTACTTTATAATCAGCGGAGTCATGATTTTTATCATTCCTAACCACTTCGCCATTTATCTGAGAACCGTCTTGTCTTAGTATCAGAAGATTAGCACCAGGGTAGATCTTTTCTCCATCCTTAGCCTTAGCTATAGCGAATATGACATTGCTTCGATTGGCTCCTTCATTTACACCTTCTAAGCTTACTAAGGTATCTAGAGCCACTACATTATTTAGTTCTCTAATAGATGCAATCTTTCCAGATATCTCAGAAATTACCACATTCCTATTCCATAATGAATCTAATGACTGCGCAATATCTGCTTCATATATCGTTAGATCTTGTTTTTGTGAACTTAGATCTTTAGGTGCATTTTTTCTAAAATACTCAAGCTCACTTTCGTATTCTCTAAGTTTCAATTGGGCAGTTTTTAGCATCCCTTCTCTCTGCTTTGTATCCAATTGGCTTTCTGTCCACTTTTGACGTAAATTTCTTAACTCTGGCAATAGAGACACATCTTTTTCATACCTGTTAACTTTAAAGTCTGAAAACTTCTGCTCCCTATCTTTCTCGATAGCTCTAAACTTTGGAATAACCGCATGAAGTTCACTGATTTCTTTCTTATAATCTTTAACCCAGTTCTTTACTTGTTTTAGCCGAGCAGCATCTAATTTCTTTCCCGTGCGTTTAACAACCGCTTTGTTTCTAGCTTGCGCTTTAGCCAGAGCTATCATTTTATTCTTGAGCGTCAGATCTATTAGCTCGTCGTCAAGCATTGCTGCTGTAGGAATTAATTTACCTTCCGCAAGTTTTGAACGTATTGTTTGAAGACGGTCAACTTGCGCTGCATTTAATCCTACAAAAAGGGTATCTCCTCTGCTCACAGTCTGTCCTACCTTCACCTTGGGATACAAAACTTCAAAATCATCCAAGGCCAATTGGACTTCTCCAGGTGCTATCACCTCTATCTGCTGCCGAGCAAGATTCAGTGTAATGTCTTTCTCCTCGACCTGTACCAAAAATACGGACGCTGTCAGTACTGCGCTTACTATTAACAATAGGTTGGAAATACTGCCTAAGCGGTAAGGTGGGTTGGCCAATATGTCTTTTAGATAGCTTTGCACTTTTTAATAATTTCTCTTTTAAATTTCTATTAATCCAAGTAACCAGACTACTCCAGATCATTTCTCAAGATTAAGAAATATGCTCCACGTTTTGCCAACAGCATTTCGTGCGTACCTTGCTCTATAACGATCCCTTTGTGCATCACTATGATCTGATCCGCATCTTTAATTGTGCTCAGTCTATGAGCCACAAAAATCATAGTCTTATCCTCAAAGGCTGTATTCATGTTCCTCAATAAGCGACGCTCTGTGATTCCATCTAATGCATTGGTCGCTTCATCAAAAACTAATATCGCAGGTTGTTTATAAAACACTCTGGCCAGCAAGACCTGTTGCTTTTGGCCTTTGCTCAGCTGGATACCATCCTCCCCTATGTGGGTATTCCGTCCCAGCGGTAAGGATTCCATAAAGGTATCTAAACAAGCCAACTCTAATGCCTTTTCTAGTTTTTTCTTATCTACTTCACCTGTATTCATGGTAATATTGGCGAGTATACTATCCGAAAAGATGTATCCATCTTCGAAGACTACCCCAATTTTTTCATTTAACAGAGCAGGTTCTACATTTTGCAATTCTATATCGCCTAAAGATACAGATCCTTCCACAGGAGCATACATGCCCACTAACAGTTTCACCAAAGTCGTTTTACCACTCCCACTCACCCCTACAATCGCAGTCTTTTTACCCTTGGGAATAGTTAAAGATATATTATCTATCACGCTGGGACTGTCTATATCTCCGTATCTAAATGAAAGGTTTTTCACAATCATATCTTTAAAAACGGGAAGATAAGATGCACCAGTTATCTGGTACTTCTTTGTTGGCAAGTCGGCTATTTCAGATAATCTTGCCAAGCTTAACTTTACCTCTTGATAGTCGATCAATAGATCAAATAAATCTACGATTGCATTTTTGGAATAAGCCAATATATATATTAAACCCATGATACTACCAAGGGTAAGCTCGTCTTGCATCAAAAACTGAATCGCAAAATAAAGCACCGCTAGTTCTGTTATCCATCCTATAATCTTAATCGAGGTCTTCTGAAATTGATCTACTTTGTTGAAACGGAGATTTTTTTCTAGCAATTCTCCTTGCTGTGTTTCCCAGAGAGATTGGTTGTAGTGCTCGGCATTGTTTAGCTTGATCGCCGAAATACCGTTGATGATCTCAAACAACAGATCCTGACTTTTAGCGCTCGTCTCCAAAGCGGCTTGCTTCGCATATAATCTTCTTTGGCGAAAAAATAAAGTCACACCTACTTGCAGGATCAGCCCAACAAAAAAAACGATAAATAATTTTTCATGCAGTAAGAGTAAGACGATACTCGATGCTAGCAACATGATCAAATAAAAAATAGCTTGTATGGAGGAAGACTGAAAGAATGCCCCTACCTTATAATTATCATAGATACGCTGGAGGATATCCCACTTGAGTCGCTTTTCAAAAAATCGAATCGGCTGATGCGTCAATCTTTCTAAGTAGTTAGAAACCAATTTAGCATTCGTGACAGCTGCCTCTTGTTGGAACATCCAGTTTCTAGAAAGCTCTAAAAATATTCTCCCTAAGCCCAACATCGCAAAAGCAAAAAGTCCTGTGTACACTATACTTACATCCTTAAGTAATGCACCTGAGTCTATCAATTCCTTGATTACGAATGGTAGAAATAAGTAAATCAGAAACAAAATAATACTCCCGATAACAAAGTGCGCCCAAAATTTTAGATTGCCCTTCAGATGGCTAAATATACTTGCAGATGCCATGCTTGATACTGCCGCGACCTTTGGCAATGCGATTTGCGCAGGTTCACTTGCAGTAGATTGCGTATCATCATTTATATCTGTGTTTGCATCAGTGGGTTCGTCTCTGGCGCTCTCAGGATATTCGAGTAGCAAAACTACACCTTCCGACAATTCGCCTTTTTTCCAATACTTTTCAAATTCACGTCTCGTTAATTTTCGTTCTCCTATTGCTGGATCACCTATGATCACTTCTTCGGGTGTTACTTTGTATATCACTACAAAGTGATTCTGATCCCAGTGCGCAATTGCTGGAAATGGTAGCTCCTCTATTAGTTGCTGGTAGTTAACTTTGACAGGTAAAGTCTCGAATCCAATTTTATCTGCAGCGGTCTTTATATTGAGTAAGGAAACACCATCTCGATCTACAAATGTAACTTCTCTCAACTCCGCCAGTGATCGATCCTCTCCATGATAAGCACATACCATAGCTAGGCAGGCCGCACCGCAGTCCATTGCATCTAATTGACGTATGATTGGAAATTTATCCATGTATGTTTAGTTCTCTCCTGATCTGGCAGTTCGGCTACCATAATAGTATTCAAGCTTGAATTCTTCGTTAATATTTAGATACATTTTCTCAATCTCTGCGTTAATCCAATTGTACAAATGGACGCTATAGCTAAGGCTATATCTGCACTTTTTGCTTTGATCTTAAAAAATTCACTTCTATATTTTATTAGAAAAATTCAATCTAAAACAGATAATCTACAAAAATAATCAAAGTAAACTGGTTCATTGCTATTTTCTAGCTATTTATAACAACGTGCTTGCAGATTAGGCAATTGCCTAATTTCTAGATCTATAGCATAATAATAAACTTAAATATCTGAATTTTGCGTGAGGGATAGTAGCCATCGACTGAAAGGAGAGTCCCCATCTAGCGAGGCGGGCAAGCACGGGGACCTGGTGGCGAAAAGCCCGACCCTAGACGCTCTGCCATTCTTCATGGGAGAGCATCTAGGGGCACGCCCAAGCAATCATCAAAACGATCAACGTTATTATTATTATTTTTTGGGGGAGTACTTCCGTTACACTCCAGCACCGGGTCATCCGCTGTACTCACCGACCATCTTGGCTATGAACTATGCCACTATTTTGTCTCTCCTCGTACCTCGTCGAGCCTGCTCTAGCGGCTAGTTCATAAGCCTATCTGATCGGCTCGTGCCGCTGCTACCCCTCTCCCAGCCTCACGCAAAAAAAAAAGGCTGCCCTTCCAAGGGAAGAACAGCCTAAAAATTCGATTATATTTTATGCTTATTTTCTATTTACAACTACTCTCTTAGAAGTGAATGAGTCACCAGCAAGGATATTGATAAAGTAGATTCCAGCAGATAAATTATCAGCATTGATAGGATAAATCATTTCTCCTACTTGCGTTCCATAATCTCTCACGCTTACTAGTCTTCCGAATGAATCTGTCACCTCTATGCTCACGTTAGCAGCAGCTTCTAATGACAACTTCACATTAGTTACTTCGCTAAATGGGTTAGGATAAACATCTACGTTCTGCGCTAATACAGGATCGATTGTGCTGTTCAAATCATTTTGCTCTGCATCTAAGATAGTGCTAGAAGCACCAGTAGGAATCGTACCATTAGGCGCTCTATATATAGCAACGATGTGCATATTGTCAGCATTCCAGTCCGCTGACAATGTAGTCGTCAAACCAAATGTTCTCGTATCACCGGCAGACAATCCTGTACCAAATTCTTCTCCTCTAAAGCCGTTAAGTGTAGCACGTGCTACGTGATTATATACCATATCCGCAGCGGGCACCGGATTTGGCAAAAGTTCATATCCTCCCATGACAGTTGCACCACCTGAAAAGGCATTGGACTGAGCGTAACCTTGATCTGTTCCTGTAACACCATCTTCTGTCAATACAAGTATAAGACCTGCATTTGGTAATATTGTAGTCATCGCTTCCACATTTGCATTTATCGTAAGCTTTCTAGTTACTGCGTCATAGTCCGCTGCAATTGTAATATCAGCAGGTGAAGGCTCTTGTATTCTAGTTACGAAATCGGATTCTAATCCAGAAGGATCGATAAATCCTGCTCGCTCCGTACCTACGGTAGGAAACCCTGTAAATCCTGCAAGACCTGTCAAGCCATCATCATATTCAGCGAATGCCATTGGATCCTGATTGTGCACTGCAATACCTATAAAAAGATCAGGATAAGTCTCATCCATATAGTTCATAAACACATCTCCTCTTGGACAAAATTGACACCACGTACCAGTTGCCTCTTCTGCTATATATCTCTTACCTCTTGTTACAGAAATAGACTGACTTACAAAAGTAGAAGTATTATTACAACTATTTTCATCACCGTCTACATTACTAAGCATAACGGTTGCAGCAATAGCACCTTCATCAATAGAATGCATAGCATCAGACATAGTGAAAGTAGCTGACTCACCTGCAGCTAGCTGATCTGTAAAAGACTCTGTAGTGCCATCATAAGTGATATCAAAACCATCTATCATAGCGGTACCGTTGTTAGTCACTGTGCCACTAATAGCTGTAGTCCCTCCCAATACACCAACCAAGATATTTTTATCTAATGTCAATACTGCATCCGTGGTAAAAGCATCGCCACCCGGAGTATACTCCATATTCACATCATCGATGTAATAATCATCTCCCGCTGTAGGGTATAAGTTCATTGACGCAAGATAATTAGATGGGTTTTGGAAAGATCCAACACATCTGTCATTTACTGAAAATGCCCATACGTTATTATTGATATCTACATCGATCCCCATTTTTGTCCATTCACCAGGTACAAAAGTTGCAGCCATCACAGTAACGTTTCCTCCACCTGTAAAATTGATAACTCCATCTGAAGTCATAAATACGTTGTAGACCCATTCTGTCCCAGGATTTATTTCTCCTTGGAAATTGTAGTAAGCACTAGCTCCTTCTGGTACATTTATCATAAAATCCAGATGAAAGTTACCCGATGTATACTTGCCACCAAACGGCAGAACCATGTCACTTGGCCCACCTCCACCGACAGCCGTCAACCTTAGAGAATTGGTGCCGCTATTAGCAAAATCTGAATTTATAGGTGCATCATCTGCTCCACCGCCTTGACCTCCCCAAGTACGCCATGTATCTGAGCTCGCTCCTAATAAGTCACCTGCATTATATGCCTCAAAGTCATCGCTAAAAGATACCTGTGCAGTCACAGCTAACGCGAATATCATTAGAGAGAATATTAATTGTAGTTGTTTTTTCATCTTATATGTATTTGTTAGTTTAAGAATTACTAAACGTACTAATATTATTTCTAATTTCTATGAATATCCCTTACAAATGTATGGCCAAGTAGCTAATTACGGACAATTGACTCCTTACATACTAAATAGACGCACAGAGAATCTAAATAGCCTTGAAAAACAATGATCAATGAAAAGAAAATGATCAATGGTCAATGTACAATGGGTCAATGTACAATGATCAATGATCAATGAAACAGAATGATCAATGATCAATGATCAATGGGTCAATGTACAATGATCAATAGGTCAATGATCAATAGGTCGATGATCAATGGGTCAATAATCAATGGGTCAATGTACAATGATCAATGGAATTAAATGATCAATGGGTCAATGGGTCAATGGGTCAATGGGTCAATGGGTCAATGGAATTAAATGATCAATACAATAAGAAAATCAGTAAATTAATTGTCAACGAGCATAGAAAATTGGTCATTGAAAATTGGTCATTAATAATTGGTCATTGAAAATTGCTCATTGAAAATTGGTCATTGAAAATTGCTCATTGAAAATTGCTCATTGAAAATTGCTCATTGAAAATTGCTCATTGAAAATTGCTCATTGAAAATTGCTCATTAATAATTGGTCATTGAAAAT
>ENA-ORXT01000952-ORXT01000952.1-marine-metagenome-genome-assembly--contig:-NODE-952-length-41576-cov-11.350153_pt1 | contig 41576 bp, 30 predicted proteins | sample MGYA00237868_ERZ511482 | MGnify/ENA metagenome assembly ERZ511482 | reverse complement strand
AACAAACTGGGAGATGGCATCGAAGACAAAATAAATTCGGTAAAATTTGGGAGCAAACAGAAGTAACAACGAGATTAATAGTGAGTTATTTCAATTGGATCTGGTCAAATATTCGTTTGGGAACAACAGCAGCCATGAGAGCTGGATTAACCTTAAGGCAATGGAGTTGGAACGATCTGGTCAGCTATCCCACAATTTTTTGATGCACTACCGTCTGACGACTAGGGGCATTCGCCCCAGAGTTTGCAAAGCAAACCTCGATACTTCGCATCACCGGTGCGATTGGCTGCTTACGGAAGGCTTTCGCGCTGTGCCTGTGTTCTAAGACAACTGGAGAGACGATCGCCTCTGGCTTGGTGTCGCCGATTGAGCAATGACTACGAGCGATTGCCTCAAACCTCTGAAACCTTTATTTGGTTATGATTCTGTATCATGCTCAAACGCTCAGCGCAATGTATCAAACTTTTCTAACACTCTCTTAACTTGTCACCAATACTTATAACATATAACCGTTTTGCTAAGAATGAGAGACATCTAAAAATGATTAGCGATCGCGATTAAATAACAAGGGTTATAGATTGTCTTGAATGTGCTTTGTTTACTTACTTACTCTCGTCTAAATTATTGTGAGTGGGCAATAAAAGCATTTATTTATATGATGCGGATACTTATACTTGCCTATATTTTAATTAAATGTCATGGACTCATCTAAATACCGCGTATTTGTCTGTACCAAAAAAAGGGCTGCTGACGATCCAGATGGCTGTTGTTGTGATGTTGGAGCATTAGATGTTTATCAGGAGTTTCAGCATCAAGTAGAACATCTACAGTTACAGGATTCGATCGAAATTCGTAAATCGGGCTGTTTGGATCGCTGCGAGTCGGGAGTAGTCGCGATGGTATATCAGCCCCAGCGAGGCGAATTTGCTTGGTTGCCCACTAAGGTTAGAGTAAAACTAAGAAAACTATTGTTTCCCAATCGTATCGTCTACGGTAATTTAAAACCCGAGCATATTAAAGCGATCGCCGAAAGCCATTTTATCGAGGGACAGGTATACAAACCACTTCATCTTCCTGCTGAATGAACAAATAGATAGGCGTAATTAGTTTGAAGGCAGAGGAGGCATGGAAAGCAGGGGAAAATAGATTTTCATCTTAATATTTATGACCCAGCTACATATTGTTAGATAATTAAGCCGATAATTGGCTTTTAGATTCAAAAATGTGTAAGGGTGAAAGAAATTAGGATTGTGTAGCAATACATATTTAAGTTGAGACATTTTAGAGTTGCTATCTATTACTTTCGAGCAGGTAATTTGTATGTCTCAATCTAACTTTGTACGACTATAGTTGCCGACAAAATCAGCGATCGAGAATCTAAATGAATTTTCCCTTCAATAATTTTATTGGTGAACTGGCTGCTTTAAGTGCTGCAATGCTTTGGGCTATTTCTTCTGTCGTTTATAGTCGCTTGGGCTTGAGTATTTCGCCTCTACAGCTCAATCTTTATAAGGGCATCATTGCGATCGCTTTAATTGTAGTCACCTTAACGTTTCAGGACACGTCTTTAGCTGATTTGTCCTTGTCTACCTTTGCTTTACTAGGGTTTAGTGGTGCGATTGGCATTGGGTTGGGAGATACCGCCTATTTTCTGGCATTAAATAGTCTCGGTGCAAGACGTACTTTGTTACTCGAAACTTCGTCTCCGCCGATGGGTGCATTGCTGGCGCTAATTTTGATTGGCGAGCAGCTAACCTCTAGCTCTTGGTGCGGTATTTTGCTAACTATTCTCGGCATAACCTGGGTGATCGGCGAACGTAATCCGATCGATAATGTCAGGGCTTCTCGTCAGGGCATTACTTGGGGAATTTTGGCTGCGATCGCACAGGCATTGGGGTCGGTTATTTCTCGTTTTGCCTTAGTGCAGTCTGATGTTAGCCCTTTAGCCAGCAGCCTGATTCGTTTAATTGGCGGGACAGTGATTGTAATTTGCCTGATATCTCTACCTGCTAACAAGCAAAGTCAGATTCAGAGGCAGTTACCCTGGCGTAGTTTGGGCATCATTGCGATCGCTGCTTTTGGCAGTACGTATCTCGGCATTTGGCTACAGCAAACCTCCCTCAAGTTTGCCCCTACGGGTATAGCTCAAACCTTTTTAGCTACCAGTCCCCTATTTGTTTTGCCAATAGTGGCGTTACAGGGAGAGAAGATTAGCTGGCGGGCAATATTTGGCGTAATGATTTCTCTTACGGGAATTGGTTTAATGTTTGTCCGCCGATCATTTTTTATTTAATGGCGATCGCGGCTTTTAAGGCTTCTACAAGCGGAGAAAATAAGTAATTGTTTTTGCTTCGTAATTCTCTTATGAATAGGCTGCTAAACATCCCCTTCATAAGTAAACGACCAGCCAAATAACTTACGCAACTTTTGAGCGGGATTAAATTTGAAAGATACAGAGTTACGGTAGTACTTAATGCAAAAAGCACCAAAATTACGAAAGCTAACGCTTTCTCCTATTTTAAAGATTGATAATTTTTTCTAAAATAGCATCAGCAATTGACTCTACCTCATTTGGATTATGGTTTGCCTTTAGCGAAATTTTTTTAACTAAATCTTTTTTATTTATTGTTATTCAAATTATTAAACTTCGCTAGAGAAACAAGCGAATATCGATATTCACATAACCGTTGAATCAAAATATTGCAACGGCATTTTGCGATCGAGATGCGGCAATTATTTCTCAAGCCATTGTTTGATTGTCATCAGCAAATTATTTAAATCGATTGGTTTACCAATATAATCATCCATTCCCGCATCTAAGCATTGCTGGCGATCGCCTGCCATAACATTGCCAGTTATACCGACAACGATGGTATGTCGCTGCGTACCTTCTGTCTGGCGAATAATTTGAGTTGTCTGATACCCATCCAAGATAGGCATTTGGCAATCCATGAGAATCAGATCGTAGTCTTGGCTTTCCAATCGATCCAAGGCTTCTCGACCATTATCAACGCAGCTTACTTCGTAACCCAAAGGTTCTAACATCATAAACAGCACGTCTCGATTATCCAAATTGTCGTCCACAATTAGCAAACGCTGGGAGCTAAGATTCTCGACGATCTTTTGAGGGGGATTTGAATTAGTTTTTAAACGTTCGACCTCCCGAATAAGATCTGTTGCCTCAAAGGGTAAAGTGAACCAAAAGGTAGAACCTTCTCCGATCATACTTTCTACTCCCAGCTCGCCTCCCATTAATTCCACAATTCGGCGGCTAATAGTCAATCCCAAGCCCGTACCTCCATATTGGCGGGTAACAGAACTATCGGCTTGAGTAAAGGCTTGAAAAAGCTTTGACTGTTGCTGTCTGGGAATACCAATTCCCGTATCTTCAACGGCAAAATAGATAATTGTGCGATCGCGCTTGAGAAGCGGATTTGTTTGCGAAGCAGGTTTGGAGGATGCGGAACTAGATATATCTTCTGAATCGTCTGACCTCTGCGATTGAAGCGCAATAGAAACTTTTATTTGTCCACGCTGGGTAAACTTGAAGGCATTGCTAACCAAATTGCTTAACACCTGCTGTAACCTGAAGTCATCGCCGATTAAATAGGCTGGTAGGTCGTCGGCTAAGTCTAAAATTAGCGCTAACCCTTTAGCTTGAGTTTGAGGTTTAAAGGAGTCAAATAAATTTTGGGCTACTGTGGCGATCGTAAATGGCTGGGGATTCAATTCGATCTGCTTGGCTTCAATTTTGGATAAGTCGAGAATATCGTCAATTAAGGTCAACAGCTTAGCACCGTTGGATTTTAAAGTTCCCAATAAACTTCGCTGCTGGTCGGTTAGTTCTGTGCGTTCGAGCAGTTGACCGACTCCTAAGATGGCATTCATGGGAGTGCGTATTTCGTGACTCATATTGGCAAGAAAATCGCTTTTTGCCTGATTTGCCGAGTCAGCAGCTTGAGCAACGGCGATCGCTTCTTCTAAGGCTCGGTTTTGGCGCACTAACTCCGCCTCGATTTTCTTGCGCTCGGTAACATCCATCACCGTACCGTAGAGCTTAACTACGCGGTTTTTATTGTCACAAACGGCTCGACCAATGGTATTGAGGTAGTGAACTTCTCCATTCGGGCGATTGTAACAAACGTCCAAATCAAAAGGAGTTGAGTTATTAATTAAATTATCGAAAGCCTTTCTAATCGACTCTCGATCTTCTGGGGGATGAAACTGGATTAGTTCGTTGAAGAGAGGAACTGACCGATCGGGATCTAAGCCATAAATAGTATATAATCCTGCCGACCACGTAGCCTGAGCCGAAGCAATATTAAACTTCTCTTTGGGTATATTAATCTCCCAGTTACCAATCTTAGCTAGCTTTTGAGCCTCTAGAAGCTTGGTTTCACTCGCTCTCAGATTAACCTCTGCTTCAATGCGATCGGTAATTTCCATAACTACCGAACCAACACCTCGGTTATCATTAGGCAGATCGACAGGATAAAAACTAGCGCTCCAATAGCCAATTACATCGGGATTAGCAGCAGTACTACCACGCATTTCTACATTACACACGGGTCGATTTGTTGCGATTACCCGATGAAAAACAGGCTCAAGAATATCGGCAAAATTGGGAATTACTTCTCTAGAAGTTTTACCAATGTGTTCTGTAATCGATAGACCGTTAATATCCGCTAGAGCTTGATTGATGCGTAAATATTTTAGGTCGGAGTCATGAAGGCTCAACCCTGCAGGACTAGTTTTATAGAGATTCTCTAAGAGAGCATTTGCACCCTGCAATTTCACCTGAGTATTTTTGAGTTCGTCAATTTTGACGAAGGTGACGACAACACCATCATTCTGCCCGTCTTCGCGCAGATATAGGTTGACTCGCATCAAAAGCTGCACGCCAGTTTTAACAATGCTGACTTCTTGCTCTAAAGACTGTTCGCGATCGATTACCTGCTGTAAAATCTCGGACAGGTTGCGTAGCTCTAAGTTATTAGTAATGTCGTCTAAAGGACGACCGATATCTTTAGACTTGATATTAATTACTTCGGTAGCTGCGGGAGTGAACTTACGAATACTCAGATGAGAATCTAGAAACACTACACCAATATCGGTACTGCGAAGCAGATTATCTATATCGTTGTTCAACTGAGTCAGTTCGGCAATCTTGGACTGATGTTCGGCATTTACCGTATATAACTCTTCATTAACTGACTGCAGTTCCTCGTTGATGCTCTGTAGTTCCTCATTAGAAGCCAGCAACTCTTCATTTGTAGCCTGCTGTTCTTCGTTTGTCGTTTCTAGCTCTTCAATCGTTACCTGCAAATTTTCGCGGGTCTGTTGCAGCTCGTATTCTAGTTCTGTGATTTGCTGGGCAGCTTCTTCCCCCAGATCGAAGCGCATGGCAGCAGGAGGCAAGATTGTGGGTGTTTCTACTTCAAACACCACAATTAGATAATCTCCCAAAGAGATATTGTTAGCTTCCGCACCAACTCGCAGGGTAACGTTAATATTTTCCCCCTGACGATTCACCTTAATTCCTGTATATAAGACAGGTTCTCCATCCCGCCTGGCACGGTGGAGAGCAGTAGATAAAGGTAGCTTCAATCCCGTATTCACAATTCCAATTGCGTCCAGCATCGCCTCTCCAACGGGAAACTCTAGCAACTGAGCAGCATTATAAAAGACTCGTATGAGTAAATTATCTCGATCTACCAAAAGACAGGTTAACTGTCGTTCGTTCAAACAGTACTTAAATACGCCCTTTAGTAGTCGGTCTAGCTGTTGATTGCCTTTTGACTTTGTACGAGTTAAACCAGGCAGCTTTGTTACCATTGTCTGCCGAGCAATTTGTCCAATAGAGAGAGTAACATCTCGTCGTTTGCGAAACATTTTCCATTTAGTATGGATGACGGAAAATTCTTCAGCTAAATCACCTAGAGTTTCCGAACCTCCTAAAAATAAAACTCCTTGAGACGCTAAGGCAAAATGGAGCAGTCGCAACACCTGCTGTTGAAGTTGAGGCTGCATATAAATCAGCACATTACGGCAGCTAACCAAGTTCATTTTGGAAAAGCCCGCATTTTTGGTTAAGTCGTGAGGAGCAACAATCAACATTTCTCGTAAAAACCGCTTGACCTGATAATTTTCACCGCTAAAAGTGAAATACTTTTCTAAGCGTTCGGAAGAAATATCCTTACTAATGTTCTCAGGATAGATGCCCTTTGCCGTTGTTTCTAAAGATTCAGTATCAAGATCCGTAGCAAAAATCTTGACCTGAATTTCTTTTTTGGCGCGAGAAATTGCCTCATCTACCAAAATTGCCATCGAATAGGCTTCTTCACCACTGGCGCAGGCAGATACCCAGACTCTCATCTGCTGGTTGGGTTTTAAACGCTCTATTAGTTCGGGTAAAGCCTTTGATTCAAGAAATTCCCAGGCAGAAGTGTCGCGAAAAAACTGAGTTACGCCGATCAGTAGATCTCGACGCAGCAATTTTTGTTCTTCTGGGGAGTCCTCCAGCAGGTTTATATATTTCTTGAGGTTATGGCAGTGAGTTAGGGCGCAGCGATGGTGGATACGGCGGGATAAAGTACTAATCTTATAGTGGGAAAAATCAATTTCTTCACGTTCGGCTAAAACGTTGAGAATTGTCTGTAGCTGTTCGGGATCAATTAGAACTGCTTCCTCAGATGAAGAGTCGGGGAAATTATCAGAGAAGCGAATTAGCTCGGATACCGTTTGTGCTAGCTCTTGAGGAGAAAGAACTTCATCAACTAAGCCAGAGGGAACGGCGCTGCTAGGCATACTGGTAAACTGAGCCGTTTCTGGAGACTGCACTAGCCCAATTCCGCCGTCTCGACTAATCGCCTGGATGCCTTCTGTACCGTCTGTGCCTGTTCCCGATAACAAGATGGCGATCTTTTTTTCGCCCCATCCTTCTAACAGGGAACGGAAAAATTTGTCGATTGGATAGTCAAAGGAATCGGGGGACTTTTGCAAACATAAAAGGCGATCGCACACCAGCAAATGTTTCTTGGGCGGTAAGACATAAACATGACTAGGCTCAATTTCCATCCCGTTCTCGATCGCCTGCACGGGCATTGCTGTCTTACGCTGAAGAATCTCCGCCATCATACTTTTGAAGTCAGGAGAAAGGTGCTGGACGACGATAAATGCAGCGTTGGGCTGGTCGGGTAAGTTGCCAAAAAATGACTCTAATGCCTGAACTCCCCCTGCCGAAGCTCCGATAGCTACCAGAAAAAAGTTTTTGGGATCTGAGATTGAGTTCGCCATTGATTATTTATGTCGATTTAAAAGCAGAATCAAATTAGCAATTCTGATTGCATAAATTTGTTTTATTATTTAATAATTATGTCTAAATATTTATATTACGATGCTTAAATTCACTATTATTTAATAATCTTAGATAAAATTGGTGACTTTATCTATTATTGCTAATGTTCCTGATAGGTATGTTTACTAATATTGTCATTATTGTCCAAAGAGATCGCTTTAGCTCTAATTGTGCTAGCGATTGAAGATATGTCTTTGGACAATTTATCTAGACTAACTATCGTTTTATTGGGATTTAGCAATGTGATTGGCAATAGCTTTAAAGATAGAGAAGCCGTCTATCCTTTAGCGTTAGATCTGCTTCATGCAGGAGAGATCGCCTTTTGATTGACAGTTCGTGTTCTGCCGATTGGTACATTACCAACGGTGATTTTAAGCAAGAAATATTTAACTATCTGACCTCTATACATTCGCAATCTTATCGATAACATTGGTGCTGATTACTAGAACATCATTTACTAAATTATGGCTGCGATCGCTAATGTAATAGAAACTTTTGTTCTTAATTCAATCTAAAGATAGTTGACTATATATTTATTACTAATTTTTTTTAGTCAGCAGAGAAAGTATGAGTTCATTCGCTGATTTGTATTTTCTTTAGCTAACAAAATGAGATCGGTCTAAAAGTATTTTTAAAGCAGTTTATTTTAGAAAATAAGCGTTCTTTTTGTGTATTTCTACCTACAGGTAGATATGGTAATTACTATTGCCCTGTTAAACTATTTAACTCAGCAGCAGTTTGTTCGGGATTTCCAGATAGAGCAAAGATTAATACGCTTTTAATCTGTTTGTTTTTAATAATCTCTGGTAGACGATGAAACTGTTTATCAGTAATGGCAATACCGTCGTACTTTTTGATATAGCCTAGTTCGGCATTAAAGTTCTTCTCGTTATAGTTTTGAATAAATACTCGATCTACGCCCCAATTTTTCCAGTCGGCTGCAAAGTAGCGTTTTGCCCAATAGGGGTTATGGTGACAGAGATCGAAGCTGACGTTAGGGTTTGCCTGTTTCATAGATTTAATCATGCTTTGGACAAACTTAGTCAGGCTGGCGGTGCGATCGATCCCTGGTAATTCGGCATGATAGCCTAGATAATCATCCCACTGTACGGCATCTATTTCGGGATATTTTTGCACAAACTCGGTCACGATGTCGCGGAAAAAATTAGCGACTTCGGGATTTTCAACATCGAGTAGATAATGATCGACTCCCGTGTAGGTGCGATCGACTCCTGGAATAATCCACTTATTGGCGATCGCATAATCAAAGACGGGACTGTTTTTATCGATCTTGATTCCTTTCTCAAAGTAGGCGTGTACCTCCATTCCCTGTTGGTGTGCCTCGTCGATCAGCCAGTCTAACCATTGACTGCGAAACAGATTGGGACAGCTTTTATAGCCAAGAGTGCGCTGCATCACTTCGCTTTCATACATGGTGCAGGCATTACCCCATACGCCATGAATAATAGTATTGATACCCTGGGATTTATAGTATTTAACGCGCTCGCGAATCATTTGCTCGCTAGCATTATTAGTAATTTGGTAACGGCTGAGATAAATACCGCGAATCTGTTTTTTTTCCCAGTCGGTTTTAGGTAGAGGTTTGGTTATGGGTGCTGTTCCTGGTTTGGTAGCTACGTTCGTTTCGACATCTAACTCTGGTGTCGGCGGTAATTCGGGGGAAGATGCGATCGAAGGGGGTAAAGTTGGTGTTGGTGTGGGCGGTTCATCAACGGGTATTTGGATCTCTATCCCTGGCACTTTGTCTAAAGCGCTATTGATTTGGCTGATATTTATTTCTGGTAGCCCATATTTTTTTACTGCCCAAAAACCACCGCCGAGAAACAAGAGAACTATTGAAATAGGAATACTGCTGCAGCCACAGCCTTTATTTTTGTTTGTATCAGACATTTTATACCTCTCCCCTAACCCCTCTCCTGAGACGAGAGGGGGAAATTAAATTTACTTCTTACTGCGCTAGCTTTTTGATTTCACCATAGGCGAGATAAAATCCACCCTGAGAGCTTTCTTTCACTTCATCAACGACGTACATCATTCCTGCTTCGCGAATACTGCGGGGAAAACGCATATTCCAGTCTGGATTGTAGCCATCGGAGACAACTCTAGCTCGTAGTTTGCTTTTGTCTTTCAAACATTGGACTAACACACCATCTCCTACCGTATCCGTAGTTTCTAAATCCGCAGCCGTACCCTGTACCTTGGCTTTTTGATAGTTAGTATTACGGGTGGGAACAACCGCCAGCTTTTCTCCTGGCTTGAGTAAACGGCGAATATCTCCTACCACCCGATAGAAACTGCCGTTACTGGACAATTCCACATCATCGACTAAATAGCTTGCTCCCTCTTCACGAATAGCGCGGGGAAACTGGACATTAAAATCATTTTCATAACCTTCTGAGACGACACGAATACGTAATTTACCCTTCAGCCGATCGCATTTTAAGACGACTCCCGATCCAGATTCATTAACTATTTCTAGGTGGTTAGATGCCCCCGCCGTAGCGGTAACACCCCGTAGTTTTAGATCGTCGCGATCGCGTTTTCTTGCCTGATAGGACTGATCGCGCATTTCTTTGCGAATGCTCAGATCGAATCTCTTGTCATCGAGACGTTTAGCGTAGTAGGTTAGCTGTTCGATCTCTTCAGCAATTTCAAAGTATTCATTCAATGCCTTTGCTTTTAAATCCTCTACCGCCTGACGCAAGATTTCTGCTGCCTGCTTGTAGTTTCCCTTGTCGGCGATCGCAACTGCCTCATCTTTCTTTTTGGCAATTCTAAGCTGACTAGCCTGCTGAGTTACTTCTGTATTTGGCTTTGCGCTCTCTGCGGACTCTGCCGATACAGCTTTAATCGTTAAGGGTAGAGTGTCGGTGAACTTTTGAATACTGCCGTCTACTACTCGCTGATAGCTATAGGTAATCGCACCAAGATCGACATCTCCTTCTATAGCGATTGTAGGTAAGCTAAATTGCAGTACCAAAGGTTTGCTTTCAACTTGATATACATCCCCTAAGAATACTTCTACTCCCTCTGTCTGTTTCTGAACGGGATATTTATTTAAAACTTCTTTAACCTGAATCTCATTTTTAGTCTCCAGGCTAACGGTCAAATTTTGTCCGACTACGGAGGTCAAACTCTCCATCTCAATACTAAACACGTTGGCAGCATCATCCGCAGACTGAATAAAGTAAAAGTTTCCTCCTCCACCATCAGCAATATCGATCAGTAAGTCTTCATTAAAACCATTGCCAAATCCCAAGGTAGTGGTCATAATGCCTGCTTCAGCTTTTTCGGCTGCGGTTTTTACTAGTACCTGCGGATCGCAAATTCCACAGTTAGCAAAACCATCGGTAAGTAACAAAACGCGGGCTAACTGTTCTGGCGTTTGCTGAGACTGAACATGGTCACAACCCATTAACCAGCCACCGCTTAGGTTAGTTAGTCCCCCGACGCGAATTTGCTTAATTACTTCTTTTATTGCCTTGGAGTCTGTAACTAACTGGGGTGGCAAGACAGTTGTGGCAACATCATCATAAACAACCACCGAAAGATAGTCTTCTGGCTGAAGAAATTCGACTAGCTTTTCTGCTGCCTTAAGAGCATTACGTAAAGGAGTACCCCCCATCGAACCCGAACGATCTAGAACTAAACTTAGATTAATCGGACGACGACTGGATGATGCTGCATCTCCTTGAAAATTGATAATTACATCAACTTCTGTAGCTTGGTTGACGGCAATTTCTGATTTACTCAGTAAGTAATTGACTTGCATAGTGAGGAGTTTTATAAAATGTTTAATTCTATAATTCCCCATATGCACGATTTTTCTCAAATATGCTGGCGATCGCTTCCCAATTTATTGATTTAGCTGCGCGACTACTGGCTGGGGCCAAAATTCCTGTACGTCTTTTGGCAGCATATTGGCTACATCGATAATTTCGCCTTCTGTTACCCAGTTAGACAAGACGGCAAAAACTCCTGAAATTAATTTTTTGGTTTCTACGGGATAATCATCGATAGGCAAATTACCCTCAACTTTTTCGACAAAAGCACTGACGGATCTCTCTTTGGTAGGGGTAGCTGCTGGTTTCCAACCCTGATAGTAAAAGCCAGCCAGCATTACGGGAAACTGTGAGCCGAGTTGAGCTGCTTCTTCGAGGGGAATGCGATCGCGCAGACTATGTAAAACGGCATTGATACCCATGAAAGCAACATGCTTGTCTTCAACGCCGATTTCTGAGGCGACATCATTGATAAACTGATGGGTTTTTTCTAGAGTGCGATCGAATACAGGTAATCCGTTGTCAGACATAGGAGATAGTTAGATTCTAATTTAAGTTTTCGCTTTACATCATTACAAAACTTAGGGATGCCCAACTTCCTTCTGTGTATATATTTATTTGCTATGAGATCCTCAAAAATTTTGCTCTATCTTGCTAGAGAAGTATATTTGGCGATCGCCAATCGGATAAAAGAATACAAATGCTCATAAAAAAGTCGCGTCTATCTAGATAAGATAATCCGCGACTGCCATATAACTGTTTAAGACTTAAGGCTGAAGTCTATACTTTTGCTGTTTCTGTTGTCTTAGCCGTGAGCTTTTCGTAAGTTTCACGCATTTTTAGACCGACAAGTACTTGGAATAAACCAGTTCCATTTTTTGAACCAGGATAATCTTTGTGCTTGAGCAACAGTTCGGTCATTTCACCGTAGTGATCGGTGCTGGTATTGCTTAAGTGACTTTCTAGATAAATCATTTGTTCTAGATCGCCAAATTCGCCATCGACTTCCAGGATCGACACTTCGTTTTCGTAGAAAGCATCTGGTCCATAGTACATTTTGATACCAGGATAAGAACAGGTAAGCTTACGCCCACAAGGTCGCCAGTGAATAGTAGAGCCTTCGTCAAACAGGTAAACAGTATTGAAATTTTCAACACCTTCTTTTTGGATTAGACGGACTCTGAGTAGATCGCTCTCTTTGTCATCTACTAACTGTGTTGGCAATACTTGGATGACCACATCAGCGTGACCTCTTTGAACTTCAATATAGGCTTTGAAGTCAGGTTCGCGAGCCTTGATCGAAGCCAGAATATCTTCATAGGTATGACCGCGTTCGGCCATATCGCGCTGAATTTTCCACTGGATCTTGACTTCATCGCTAATGTCTAGATAGACGCTAAAGTCAACTAGGTCGCGCACTCTTTCGTCGTATAGAGGGTGAAGCCCTTCAATTACAACTACTTTATTTGGTTCAACTCTTTCGGGAGGATCTAGCTCGCCAGTCTCGTGGTTGTAGATTGGCTTGTCGATCGCATTACCTTCTTTTAGAGACTTGATTTGTTCGTACATCAAGTCAAAGTTGTTGGCTTCAGGATTCAAAGCTGTAACTTTTGCTGCTTTTCTGCCCTTGCGATCGAGACTATGATAGTCATCTAGACAAATCACGGTCATAAACTCTTCGCCAAACAAGTCTGTCAGACGGCGAAGGAAAGTTGATTTACCACATCCAGAGTCACCTGCTACTCCTATCAGTACCACTCGGTCTAAATCGGCGCTCATAAAATTCCTCTTCTACAAAAACTAAATATTTAACCTATATGTATATCGATTAGCTATCTACCCCAAACAAACTCTTATTCTACTTTCCCAGCTTTTCCCCACCTGAGCAGCCTGTTTAGCCCCATACCTCATATTTGGGAAAGGATTGAGACACGCAAGTTTATTTAGTTAGATTCCTCAAAAACATTTTGAGCAAGCTCGATTTCTAGCTAGTTAACCTGACTATAAAACGTTAATACTAACATTGAAGGATCTTACCAGAACCTAACCACCACTACAAGATAGGGTGAGTGAAAATGTGCAATCTTCCCAAGAGAATCAAAGATATAGCCATCGCAGTTTTAAATCTATCCAGCTAGTTTATTGACTTACCTTTTCGTACCAGACACCATCCATGAAAGGCGCTTTCTCCAGCATATAGAAAGAACGTCTGTCTACCTCTCCATTATCGAAGGTAAAGGTAATCGAATAACCCTCAATGTTATAAGTTCCAGTTTTGATTCCTGCTGACGATGAACTAGGTTTGCTGATAGAAATTCTGCCATTATCCTCAAAAGGATAGACCCAGCCATAAACCTTGTCATCAATCGCTATTGGTTATTTGTAAAATTATGGAGTCTGAAGATGTCCCGCATCAGGTTTTGACGTTTATTTGTAGCATTTAGTACCTAAATTTTGTTTTTAGTGCGATTGGCGATCGCTTTTTGTGACTGCTGACAAAGCTCCTCATACTTCCACCACTTATGGATGGTCATCTTTTGTTTGTTTTCTTGAAGCGTGATGTTCAGTTTAGCGAGCCTGTAGCTACCCAGACATTAACTTTAAGAAAAAATGAAAATGAACTCTAAACTACAGACTATCTTGCTTTTGAGAATGTACATTGGAATTACGAACCAAAAATCTTGACCAATCATCACCCCAGGTTTTTACTTGCCGATGAATAAATAACAGTCCTCCAGTGATAATCTATTAATACAATACAAATAATCAAAACTAATGTTTTGGTAGACTACCCAAGCTTAGTCGTGGGTAAATCGATCCAAATCAGTTATGTAAATTGTTTAATAGTCAAATTTTAAGTTGGGGGATTCAGTCCAGGTAATGTACAACTCTAGCGCCGCGTTTTCTAGTGGCAATACCGAATACAAAAGCCGTCTATTTATCTATGAGGTAGAAGGTCTATCTCAAAATAGCGTCAACACTCAAGTGCCGATTCGTAGTAGCGGGACAGTACATATAACTGTTCCCTATAACAGAATGAATCAGGAGATGCGCCGTATTAATGCTTTAGGCGGAAAGGTAATCAGCATTAAGCCTGCGGGTGGTGATATCCCAGCGCAAGATAGCCAAGCTGCACCTAAATCTGCGCCAGAGCAGAAAAAAGCCTCTAACAATAAGAAATCTATGACTCAAGCAAAATCAAAAAAAGCAAAGAGTAACGTTCCCGTAAATATTTATCGTCCCAAAACTCCTTACGTTGGCAAATGCACCGACATCTACGATTTGGTAGATGAAGGCGGCATCGGAACTTGTCGCCACATGACTTTCGATCTCTCTGCTGGAGATCTACACTATGTAGAAGGTCAGAGTATCGGGATCATTCCTCCTGGAGAAGATGATAAAGGCAAGCCTAACAAGCTAAGACTCTACTCGATCGCTTCTACTCGTCATGGTGACAACCTAGAAGATAAAACTGTCTCTCTTTGCGTACGCAAATTAGAGTACAAAGATCCTGAAACTGGCGAACACGTCGAAGGTACTTGTTCTAGCTTCCTCTGCAACCTCAAACCTGGAGATGATGTCTCTATTACAGGTCCTGTAGGTAAAGAAATGCTCTTGCCTGAAGACGAAGACGCTAATGTTGTCATGATTGCTACTGGAACGGGTATTGCACCTTTCCGTGCTTATCTATGGCGCATGTTCTTAGAAGGAGATAAAAACCCCGACTACAACTTCAAGGGCAAAGCCTGGTTGTTCTTTGGTATTCCTAAAACTGAGAATATTCTCTACAAAGAACAGCTAGAGAAAATGACTGAGGAACACGACAATTTCCGCATGGACTATGCGATCAGTCGCGAACAGAAAAACTCTGAAGGTGGAAGAATGTATATTCAACATCGAATTGCCGAACACGCAGATGAGCTTTGGGAGCTAGTCCAGAATCCTAAGACTCATACCTATATCTGTGGTCTAAAAGGCATGGAAGGCGGTATTGATGAAGCTATGAGCGCTGCTGCTGCCAAGCACGACGTTAATTGGGATGAATATCGCAAGGCGATGAAGAAAGAGCATCGCTGGCACGTAGAGACTTACTAAAAACCGATCGAGTTCTAGTTTCTTAGTCTGAATTTTAAAACTTGCGATCGCGTCTACCAAAAGTTTGATAGGCGCGATTTTTTTGTACTAGCATCAAATACACTAATTACTATTTATTTACTGTTCGTGGTTTTATAACATCACGTAATCATATTTATCAGCAGGCATAACAGTTATGAATCAGTGGTTCGATCGTAAAATTATTGCAGCAGATGGTAAATCTTATTCTGTTACGGATGTTCGAGAACTACAGGGGTCGGATTTAGCTTTGGTTTGTTTTAATAGCGATCGCTACTCATAAACTATGCTTTCATATTACATAGTGCTACCGAGCGACTCTTATTTTTGAGTTTTCTGCCGATTTTGCCCGTTTCCTATTCTCTCTTATTTTCTTAAAGCTAGATAAAGCAGACATCACAAGCAATACCAAACATCAGACGAGAGAATATGTTCTAGCAAAAGAGATCGGTTGAGATCGCCAACAATTAAATTAATTTTCAATTAAAAATGAGATTTACGTTAAATTTAGTTAAGCTAAAGGTAATATAAGGAAAAGAAACTTGACATAGAATTTGCAGAATTTGCGTTTTGGTTTAACAACTCAAAGCAAAATACAATAATTGCAGCTCGGTTAGATGTTCATCCAAGGTAGCTAGCGTCAGCGATCGAAGCTCATAGCGAGTCAAGACCTAAAAGAGCATAAACATAATCTTAAAAATATTCAATTTAGAACAACGTTTACCTTATGAAGAATTTTTCGTGGAGAATTGTCTTACTGTGGACACTACCGTTATTGGTAGTCGGTTTCTTCCTGTGGCAAGGAACTTTCACTACGCCAACGACAAACAATAATACCTTGAGTGGAAATGCTGCCAATACTCGCATGACCTACGGTCGTTTTCTAGATTACCTAAACTCCGACCGAGTTACTTCTGTAGAGCTATACGACAACGGTAGAACTGCAATTGTTCAGGCGATCGACCCCGAACTAGACAATAGAATTCAGAAATTGAGAGTTGACTTACCTGCTAACTCCCCTGAGTTAATTGCTAAGTTACGCGATGCAGATGTTAACTTTGACTACCATCCTGCGGGCAACGAAGGCGCAGTCTGGGGTCTATTGGGCAACCTCATCTTCCCCGTGATTTTGATTGGTGCTTTGTTCTTCTTGTTCCGTCGCTCCAACAGCATGCCTGGTGGACCTGGACAAGCAATGAACTTTGGTAAATCTAAAGCCAAGTTCCAAATGGAAGCGAAAACAGGCATCATGTTCGATGATGTAGCGGGTATTGATGAAGCAAAAGAAGAGCTACAGGAAGTTGTGACTTTCTTGAAGCAGCCCGAAAGATTTACCGCAGTGGGAGCAAAAATTCCTAAAGGTGTCTTGCTAGTAGGACCTCCTGGAACTGGTAAAACATTGTTAGCAAAAGCGATCGCTGGTGAAGCAGCCGTACCTTTCTTCAGCATCTCTGGTTCGGAGTTTGTAGAAATGTTTGTCGGTGTGGGTGCGTCTCGTGTACGTGACCTATTTAAAAAAGCGAAAGAAAACGCTCCTTGCCTAATCTTTATTGATGAGATTGATGCCGTAGGTCGCCAACGTGGTGCTGGTATTGGTGGCGGTAATGATGAGAGAGAACAAACTCTCAACCAGCTACTTACCGAGATGGATGGTTTTGAAGGCAATACAGGAATCATTATTATTGCTGCGACTAACCGAGCCGATGTCCTGGATGCTGCATTAATGCGTCCTGGTCGTTTCGATCGTCAGGTAATGGTAGACAACCCCGATATTAAGGGTCGCTTAGAAATTCTTGAAGTACACGCTCGTGACAAAAAGATTGCTCCCGAAGTATCCTTAGATGCGATCGCACGTCGTACTCCTGGTTTCTCTGGTGCAGATCTAGCCAACCTACTCAACGAAGCAGCAATCCTAACTGCCAGACGACGCAAAGAAGCCGTTACCATCAACGAGATCGATGACGCGGTAGACCGTGTTGTTGCGGGTATGGAAGGAACGCCTCTAACCGATGGTAAGAGTAAGCGCCTGATTGCCTATCATGAAATTGGTCATGCGATCGTCGGTACTTTGGTCAAAGACCACGATCCAGTACAAAAGGTAACTCTAATTCCTCGTGGACAGGCTCAAGGTTTAACCTGGTTTACTCCTAGCGAAGATCAAGGTTTAGTTAGTCGTTCTCAGCTTATGGCAAGAATTGCTGGGGCTATGGGCGGTCGTGCAGCCGAAGAAGAAATATTTGGTAGCGATGAAGTGACCACTGGTGCTGGTGGCGATTTACAGCAGGTATCAGAAATGGCTCGTCAAATGGTAACTGTTTACGGTATGAGCGACCTCGGTCCTATTGCACTTGGTGGTGGACAGGGAGATCAAGTATTCCTGGGTGCTGGTTTAACCTCACGTGCAGAATATTCAGAAGAAGTAGCTTCTCGCATTGACGATCAGGTACGCCAAATCGCCGAACACGGTCATCAACTGGCGCGGAAGATTGTCAGAGAAAACCGCGAAGTAATCGATCGCTTAGTTGACCTATTGATTGAAAAAGAAACAATTAACGGTGAAGAGCTAAAGCAGATTGTTTCTGAGTACGCAGAAGTGCCAGATAAAGAGAGATTTGTACCTCAAATCTAATTCTGACTTAGTTGATTTAATTAAGTAACACAGAGGGATAGTCTACGGGCTATCCTTTTTTGCTGCGTTTAAACTGATACAGACTTAGGGACTTGGGGATGGGGAAAATATCTATGTATCATTCTTATCTGTATTTTAGATAAAAAAGCCCCCGAACTAAATTTACCTTAGTCGAGAGCTAGAAATATTTATCAGGCTTGTTCGATACAAAACCAGATTTTCTGACAAAATTAAATTAGAAGTTAGAAATTATAAGTTAAGCCAGCTTGTGTCAGAAAAGAATTTAAATTTTCTACATCATATAAATCAGTATCGTCAGTTGGTAATGTGACATAGGTCGCCTGTCCAAAGATTCCAATACTATTGCTGATTTTATATTCTGCTCCAGCTTTAATTTTAAAACTAATTCCCGTACGACTAAGATCTTCGTCTAAATCCGCTCCGTTTAGATCGTTGATTGCATCTATATCTGGAATAGCTTCAGCACCTGTAATCTGCAAATCGCTTTGTATTTCAGTAGTGACGTTAGTTTGAGAAAAACCAATTCCAGGTGAAACAAAAACGTTAAATTTATCGGAGATTGGCAGATCGAATCTGGGACTTGCGTATAGAGCGAATACAGTATAGTCGGCATCGACTGTAAATGCGCCGTCAACACCTACTCCTGGAACTGTTCCGAGATTGTTAATGACTTCAGCAAAACCATCGTTAAAATCATCACTGTCTCCATTTCCCGTACCGATTAGAAACTCCAATTCTGCACCAAGGTTTTTGTTGAATTTCACACCTCCAAACGCACTTCCAGCAAATCCAGTACCATATTCAACATCGGACAGAGTTTCAAAACCAGGAATGTCAGTTAATTTTATTGCGCCAGTAGGAAACATTGCACCCAGACTAAAACCGCCATAATAGCCTTGAACCTTGCTCTTTCTACGTCTGCCACGATTACCTTGAGCGAGGGTATCTGCATCCCGATCTATTTCAGGAGGCAGAGTGTTAAAGCTACAGTTAAGTCTTGATGCTTGATTAACTGTAGGATCGCATGATATGCGAAGATCTTGGTGTTTATTCGCTTCGTCTGCTTTGGCAGTTTGAGATAATCCTAAAACTAATACCGCAGCTAAAGATATATTTTTAAAAATAATGCCAAGATGAGATTTAGCGGTCGCTCTAATCATAATAAAAGCTTGTGTAATTTTAGTTTACGCAATTTAGTATACTTCGATTGAGTTTCATTACCGAACGTCATGCGGATTGTTTTTATATTTGTCAATTTAGCTACTTTTTCAAGCGTTAAATTTAAACTAATTAGATGACAGCATATATTTATCTTCACGGTTTTGCCTCTAGTCCCAGATCTAGTAAGGCAAGATATTTACGCGATCGCTTTGCAGAAATAAACCTCAATCTCCAGGTATTAGATCTCAATCAAGACAACTTTGGAAATTTAACTTTAACGAGACAAATTCAACAGACTATCGCCGCTTTTCCCGATTCTGAGGCAGTCACCCTAATTGGTTCTAGCTTTGGCGCTTTAACTGCTGCTTGGATTGCTCAACAGCAGGATCGGGTACAAAAATTAGTTTTATTAGCCCCTGCCTTTGGCTTTCCTCAAAGTTGGCACGAGCGATTACAGCCAGAAGAAATTTATCAATGGCGAGAGTCTGGTCATTTAGCGGTATATCATTACGGTTACGGAAGAGAAATTCCTCTACACTATCAGTTTTTAGCAGATGCGGACAATTATCCCCTATCAGGCTTAACGCGATCCTGTCCTACTTTGATTATTCACGGTGTTAATGATGGGGTAGTGCCAATACAGGTGAGCCGAGACTATCAGCAACAGCACTCTCTAGTAAAGTTAATCGAACTAGATAGCGACCATGGCTTGAACGACGTCCAGCCAAAAATTTGGCAGCTAACCCAAGATTTTCTCGATCTATCAGCTTGAGTTTAAGAGGGATTCATCGAGCATGGTCGGGCAGAAACATGGTTAGAGGTATCCGCCAGCAGCTCTACCTGACCTTGGGAATTCACTACCCAGCGACTAACCTCAATAATGGGTTTGATAGTAGAAGCAGTAACTTGACGATCTGCCTTATTGAGTTTGGAGTTTTGCAGGCGATCTAGTTGACTGAGTTTTGCTACTCCCAAGTCGCCCAAAGCTTCGATGTTTGCCGTCTCGCGGAAGGGATTGTGGGGTATCCCGCCTCGTCCTACATCGCGAATTTGATTTGAGTGCAGGCTGATGCCGACACCACAGCCAGAAGCAATCCCATCTTCCGCTACTAGAGAGGATGGTTCAATATAATCTGTCGCCAAGCGAGAGTTTAAATCTAAAGTAGAAATTTCCACCGTGCCTTCATTTTGCTCGACTTCGGAACTAGCGGTAATGCTGCTATTTGGGTCAATAAACAAACCTTGAGTATCGATGTAGATATTGCCTCCGTTGCCCACCTTCGCATCGGCAGTAATGCGATTTGAATCGAGTAAGGCCAAGTTTTCCGCAATTAAGGTTATGTTGCCTCCATTTCCCGCGCTAGCTGCAGTAGTAGAAATAGAACTGTCGCGATCGAGAATAATTGACTGTTCTGCCGAAATATTGATCGAACCGCCCTCTGCCAAGGCAGTGTTGGCAACAATTTCTCCTGCAGTATCTAAATTAAGATTAGAGGTAAAAATATCAATATTTCCTGCATTTGCAGGACCATAGCTACCCACAGATATCTGCGCCGACTCGTCGATGGTTAACTTGGGAGTCCGAATCATCAAGCTTCCACCTGCTCCTGTCAAATCAGACTGTTCTTCTACGGGTACGCCTTCAGTTCCCGATGAGGCAGAAAAGCCGCTGGCTAACTCTTGTTCGGAGATGTTTCCGTCGATGTTCCGCGATCGCAAAATTCCCGTTCCCGAAAGCTGAATTTCCGACCTGGCATTAATAGAGATCGTTCCTCCCGCACCAATTCCTGCCAATGCCTGAATCTGGCTGCCATTGTCAATCTTCAATGTCTCTGTATTAATCTCAATCGAGCCTCCCCGACCAATCCCTTCCGTAGAGGTAGAAATAAGGGCAGGATTTTGACCATCTTCGCTAAACAAGCTTAAATCATTAGCATTAATTGTAATGCTCCCCCCATCTCCATCGCTCAATGTACCTGCCGAGATAATTGAGCCATTACTTACGGCGATTGATTGTGTGGTAAAGGTTATGTCTCCACCCCTGTCGGTAATTGCCTCATCAATTAAGCCATTTCTTTGACCGACTTGAGTTGTCAATAACCCACGGTCGATCGCGATCGAGTCGGTAGCGGTTAAATCGATCTGGCTGTTGGTAACGTTAAACTGACTAAAATTGAGTATTCTCGAACCAGCAGAGAAACTAATTGTCTTGCCCTGCAAATTAATTTGACCGTTGCTGTCGATCGAACTGCGATCGCTAAAGTCGATCGCGCCAAAATCATCACTGCGATCGTAATCAAACTTCCAGCCAAACTCGTCAGGCTCAAGTTCAATAATTCCAGATTTAACGCTGGCAATTTCAATATTGCTGCCGACCGTATTGGGATTATTAGTTTTAGCCGTATTGAGGCTGTTTCGACTTACAGATATGTCTCCCCCCAGCAAAGCTAGAGTGTTGCCTGGATAAATACTCAACCCCGAAGCAGGATTGGCTCTATTATCGTTGGGTAGAACTTGAATTGCGCTTTCTCCCCCATACTGTAAGCCTACGGGAGCGCTAATAGTTAACAAGGATTCTACCTCTGGATCGATAGCGCTAAATTCTGTTCCATCGGCAAAGATTAAGCGATCTCCCGTACTGACTACAAAAGACCCACCAATGTCTAGCTGGGCATTAGCACCAAAGATAACTCCTGCGGGGTTGAGAAGAAACAAACTAGCATCCCCCTGAGTTTGAATCAAACCATTTATGTCAGAGACTGTACCTCCAGTAACCCGACTAAATATATTTTCAATCTCTAAAAGATGATCGAAATTGACAGCACCGCCAGCAGGTATCGAAAACTCGTTAAAACTATGAAAAAGATTTGTCCCCGACTGGATTCCACCTGTGATTTGGGAAATATCATTGTCGGTCTGGACTTGTGTATTGACTGTATTGTCGCTACTTATCTGCGCTCGAACACTTTCCTGTATCAGAAAAGGCGCTATTAATAGCGTTACGGCAAATTTAAAGCGACGACCATCAAAATTGGTACTATTAAAACCACTCAACAGCATAAGCTGGATTCCAAGAAAGACCTAACGCAATGTTAGCCTTGGTAAACAAATACAGCCACCTACAAGGATGCGATGGCTTAAAATGCTTGAGTTTTAAACCCAACTTTCTTTTTACTGGGGTGCTAGGATTCGAACCTAGGAATGTCGATACCAAAAACCGATGCCTTACCGCTTGGCGACACCCCAACGTTTTGCAACAGAATCAGTATAGCAATATTCTCCTAAAGTTTGTCAAGTAATTTTAGATCTTTTTTTTTTCGCAGTCTAAATTGCCTCATTCTGGATCTGCTTTATGGTCTGGCGCAGGACTTTTGCATGAATTAGACCCACATATCCTGCATAAAGACATTCTTGCTGTCGAGCCAGATATATCCGCTCGATTCCCCAAAAATTAGTGTCGTAATGGAGAGTAATATCGTCTGATAGACGAGCAACAATTGGCGATCGCTCAAAATCGCGATAATCACTGTCGGTCATTCCTACTAGCCGACGTAAGCGTTGAATCAACTGATTCTCTAAGTTGACGACGGGAGGTGAACCCAGGCAGGGATTCGACCAAAAATTCTGCATGATTGGGATCATTCGGCGATCGTATCTCATCGCGCTGTGAGAAATATCAGAGATTAAGATCCAGCTACTATAGTCAAACTTAGTATTTTCTACCGTTACCAGACCGTCTGTACCCATTCCCGTGTCGCTAGCCACTGATAGGGTGGGAATCTGCTGGGCAATCTTCTCGGCTATGTTTCGGCGGTTTTTGCCCAGGTCTGCTGCTGTACCAATACCCCAGCCCAAAGGATCGACGATTCGCGCAATATTAGAACCGCCTACGGGTGAGCCTAGTAAAATGAAGGAGTGAATCTTCTGCCACCATTGGGGATTGCGTTCTAAAACTTCTAGCCACATCAGACCACCCATAGAATGTCCGACGATTTTAATCGGTAGACTGGGATGTTTGCCGATTTCATCAGCAGCAATTTCTTCTAAGCGCCTTACTAAAGGTTCGAGGCGAATAAATGTCTTAATCAATCCCAGACTGGGTACAACAAGCTTGGTTCGACAGTCAACTGCAGATTCGACTAGCCTGCCAATATTGTTCCCTGTATCCGCCCATCCGTGTTGAGCAAATAACAAGTATTCAGGATTACCATTATTTACCGTCATAAAATCTATTTTGGATAGTAATGCTTTAGATTAGCCTATCTTCTAAATTCTCGGAGAGTGAAACTATTGGATTAAATATCTTCAGACAAAATTACTCAAACCTGATTGGCTACGGCACTTGAAGGGTAGCTTTGCCAAGTGGCGATCGCTTCTAACAATTCAGAAGGACGATCTACCAAATAGTCTGGCTGGTGTTGGGATAGAATTTCGGCAGCATTAAATCCCCAACTTACAGCAATCACGGGGATTTTACTCTTTCTTGCCGAACGAATATCCCTAGTTTCATCTCCAACATAAATAACGTTGCTTTTTGCTAGTTTATGTTCTTTGATTACCTGATTGAGAACTCTGTGTTTACCAAAAATAGCCGTACCAGAATAAATGTAGCGGAACAGGCGATCTAGCTGGTTTTTAGCCAGGAAGATATCGACGTTCTCTTTATTGTTAGAGGTGACTATCCCTAAAATATGCCCCCGATCTTTTAATTCAGTCAAGATCTCTTTGATATCTGCAATGAGGTTTAACTCAGCAATTTCTTTACTCAGTTCGCTACGCACCCTTTTAACGAGAAAAGGTAGCTTAAAAACTGAGATTTCTGACAGCTTGACTATTTCGCGAGAACTTATATTTTTAATCAAAAGAAGCTCTTCTTCGCTTAATGCCTTGTAGCCAAATTCGGTCGATAATTGGTTAGTAATATTGGCGATCGCCTGATACGTATCGGCAATAGTACCATCAAAGTCAAATAAGATTACCTTTGTAGTCATTATAATTATTTTATGTGGTAATAATAAACAAAATATAAAGAATAGATATTAGTGTCTTGTATCTAAACCTGAATAGAAATAGTATGCGTACTTCAAAAGATTACTTGTCTTCTTTAAGGTTAGCATGAGCATTACGTCGCCACATATCAGGCTTGATTCTTCTAAGAGCAGAAGCGCGAAACAGTCGATCCCATTCTACTTCATTGAGATTTGCCAAGGTGCTTAATTGAGGAGTGACGTTATCGGGGTAAGGTTGGAAATCACCTATATCTGTCTCCTTGGCAAAGCGCTGATTCCAAGGACAAACATCCTGACAAATATCACAACCCGCAACCCAGCCAGATAAACGTTTAGCGATGTTGGGCGGTAATTCTAAATCGCGATTTTCAATCGTATGATAGGCAATACAGCGATTGGCATCGACTACATGAGGCTTAACGATCGCCCGTGTCGGACAGGCTTCTAAACAGCGAGTGCAGGTTCCACAATGGCTAGGATGAATTGAGTCAGCAGCTAACTCTAAATTAATCAAAACCTCCCCTAGAAATACCCAACTGCCATATTCTTTGGTAATTAGGTTGCCATTTTTAGCAATCCAGCCTAAGCCCGCTCTTTGCGCCCAAACCTTATCTTGAATTGGAGCAGTATCAACCGAATCGCGAGCAATAATTGACTCATCTTGCGATCGCAACCAGGTACTAAGTTCTTTCAGCTTTTTGCCCATAACTTTGTGATAGTCTCTACCCCAGCCGTAACGAGATATTTTGCCAACTCCAGAGCGATCCGAATGCTGATGGGGAGTATAGTAGTTGAGCGCTACTGCAATTACCGAACGTACTTCGGGCATGTAGGCGCGGATGTCTGCACGTTTCGGACTAGCCATCCATGCCATGTCTGCCTGATATCCCAGATTTAGCCAATTTTGTAAATGCTGCTCTGCACCATCCTGATAATCCTTTACCGCAGCAATCCCAACCAAATGAAAGCCGATTTCCCTTGCCTTTTGTTTAACCCGATCGCTATTAATCATTTCTCAGTAGCAGTAATTTAGGGAACATTAAGGGGGAGATAATCATCTTCAGCACATATAATTAGTTGTCGATCATCTTACCGCTATCCCTATGCAATATTTTGTTTTTCCCCTTTCAGTCCTGCTTTTAATTGCTTCAGGTAGAGTAGTCATAGCAGAAGGATCGACCAATGCTAGAGAAGCCAATCAATATCCTGCTGAATTTGTTCGAGATTATCAGCAGGAATGTATGCAGACTTCTCTTGAGGAAGGATTAGCCGAAGCAGAGGCGAAGAGTCTGTGTAGCTGCACGATTGACGAATTTTCGCGCCAATATAGCCTAGAAGAATTCAAAGAGCTTACCGCAGCTTCTGCCACCGATAGGGCTTCAGAAGCGACCTTGATTGAGGTTGGACAATTTTGCTTCGAAGAAATTCTATATGCAGAATAAATTTAGTCCTAGCTACGATCGATTACTTCTTTAGTAATAAACTCTTTAAATAAAGCGATCGCCTCATCCTTAACTTCGTGTGCCATCTTGAATGCTTGATACTGTACCTCAACGCCAATTTTGGTTAGTTCATCTCTAGCTTTTTCTGCTGCTTGGAGGGGGACAACTGGATCGCCCGTACCGTGAACGATCAGCGTCGGTGGATAGGTTCGATCGGACTGTTGGGGTTGATAGTGCAGATAACCGCTAAAGCTGCACAGAGCAGCCAGAGGCAGAGTTAAGCCCACGTCTAAAGTCATTGCTCCACCTTGAGAAAATCCTGCCATGATGGTTCTCTCTAGAGGTACGCCCGTAGTTTTTTCAAGCGAGTTTAGCCAGTCAATTAGTAGCTGTCTACTCTCTGCCAATCCCGTAAACTCTTTATTCTCCAAAGCATACCAAGCCCTACCTCCAGGTACTTGAAAATGATCGAAAGGGGCATTGGGAAACATATAGCCAAAGCTTGATAGATTCAATACTTTGGCAAAAGGCACAAAATCCTGGTAGTTCGCACCCCAACCATGAAGCACTACTAAAAGATAGGTTGGAGGCGTGCCACTAGGAATAGCAGAAATAGCTTCAATCGTCGAGTTCATAAAAATTTTGCTCGGTCACATAGTTTATAGTTTCAACTTTCAGCATATAACTTTACCCTCTCCAGTAACTTACCGAAATGAGATTTACTAAGGTTTGTCGCGATCGAATAGAAACTAGTTTGCTTCACTGAAACTTCATGCGAATGTCTATCTAACAATTACCGATCTAGCCTAATATTTAATAAAGATAGGCAAGCTGCAGCACTTATGAAGCTTTATGTCTGCTTTACTTGGAAATACAGAACCATACCAACTCTATATTGCCAACTAGACAATTTTATTCATCAAATTTGCTTATCTTCCAATGACGGCAGTTTGAACAGTTTAACTACAGTTCGATGATTTTATTACTTATCGAAACACTGTTTGATATGTTTGCCATGGATGCATCGGCGCTTGAAACCAGCATCAATTAAAAATTACACCATGCAAGAATTTATAGTTTCTAATCTCGAAGACGAAAATGATGGCGACTTTAGTGAAGGGAATTTGTCTTTGCGAGAAGCGATCGCCACAGCCGAATCTGGAGATACTATTTCTTTTGACTCTGACTTAAGTGGATCGACGATCAACCTGAGTTTAGGCGAGCTAATTATTGATAAGAACCTGACCATTAACGGTTTGGGTGAAGACCAGTTGACTATCGATGGGGGGGGCAACAGTCGCATTTTCAATATCGACGATGGTAATGAAGAACTCTCCCTCGAAGTTGCGATCGGGGGTTTAACAATTATCAATGGTAATTCCTCGACGAACGGGGGCGGAATTTTTACGCGCGAAAATCTAGAATTGGCGAACAGCACAGTTTCAGGGAATGGTGTAATTTTTGATGGGGCAGGGATCTATAGTTCTGGTGAAAGACTGCTTGTTATCGAGAGTACGATTGATGGCAACTCAGCCCCTAGTTCTGGCGGTAGAGCGCCCAGCAGAGGAGGCGGAATTACTACGGTAGGAACGAATGTCGATATTGTTAGCAGTCAGATTACCGATAACCGTTCTTCTGGCGGTGGTGGTGGTGTTGACGTAAGAGATTCAAATTTAATCGTCGCCGATAGCATTATTTCGGGAAATTTTGGCACAAAAGCGGGTGGAATTGCTGTAGAAAATTCTACCGTTGACATCGAAGTTACCAGAGTGAGTGGCAACGAAACTAGTATTTATGGCGGTAGCGGGGCAATTGACGCTGATTCTAATTCTGTTTTGACGATCGATCGCAGCACTATTGACGCAAACTCTGGTGTAGATCCTTATGACCCCTATCCGCCTCGAGGTAGTGAAGCTTTTGCTTCGGGGATAGGCGCAAGAGGCACAACAACGATTACTAACTCTACAATTAGTAACTCTACAGTAGTTAGAATTGACGATCCTGTTCCGCCTGACAGCCCACGGGGTCAAGTTCCCGAATCAGTAATCGGTTTTGGCGTGAGAAACACTGGTAGCCTGGACGTGAGTAACTCAACCTTCGCAGGTAATGCTGATGGCGGAATTAGTAACGAAGGTGGGACAGTCAATATTTCAAACAGTACCGTTGCCGATAGACTGGCGAATATCGATCTGACAGGGGGCAATTCAAATGCAACTGTTGTCAGCACGATTGTGGTGGATGATACTCAAGAACTTGAAGCAGCGATCGACGCTAATCAAAATTTAATTGGTAATACCGACGACTTAAGTCTGGGAGAACTAGACACCAACGATCTTTTTGCTACAGTTGCTCTTTCAGAAGATAGTCAGGCGATCGATGCTGGTAGTAATCCGAATAATTTAGCTACCGATCAAAGAGGATTCGATCGCACTGTTGGTACAGGTACAGACATTGGCGCTTTTGAACTTCAAGCTGACGAGTCTTCAGAGCCAGAAGAACCTATTGACCCAGAAGTAGCTACCCAACTAATCGTCTCTACTTTTGATGACGAAAACGACGGTGATTTTAGTGAGGGAGATTTATCTTTACGTGAAGCGATCGCTATTAGTAATAGTAACGATACGATCGGCTTCGCTGAAGATCTTAGTGGCGGAACAATCTTGCTATCTCTGGGAGAATTGAGTATTGATAAAAGTCTGACAATTAATGGTTTAGGCTCAGATCGATTGACTGTTGATGCTAATAATAGCAGTCGAGTTTTTAATTTAAACGACGGTACTGAAACCAAGATTGATGTGACGATAGACGGGCTGACAATTACTGGTGGAAATGCTTCGACTGAAGAATTAGGTAATTTTGGCGGTGGTATCTTTAACCAAGAAAATCTAGAGCTTAATAACAGTCAAATTATCGATAACGATGCTGTGGCTGGCGGAGGAATTTACAATTTTGATGCCACTGCCAATATTAACAATACTGCGATCGCTAATAACTCAATTCCAGGCAACAATTTGGTTGAAAGCAGGGGTGCGGGCATAGCTAATTTGAGATCTACCGTCGAAGTTAACAACAGTTCGATTGAAGATAATATTGGTACTGGTATCGATCTTCAAGCATCAGAAATTATTATTACCGACAGTAGCGTATCTAACAATAACGATATAGGTACGGGAGGGATTCGCGCTACTTCTGCCTCCACAGTTAGATTGAGAAATAGTCAGGTGAACAACAACAGTGCCTCGGCTTTAGGTCTTAGCGGTGGTATTACCTCCCTCGAAGATTCAACTTTAGATATTGGCAACAGCACTATCAGTGGGAATTTTGGCGATCCTGGCGGTGCTAGCGATCCTCGAAGTAGAAGCGCAGATTCTAGCGGAATATTAGCTAGTGGAACGACATTTATCAGTAACAGTACAATTAGCGGTAATAGAGGAATTGGCTTCGGAATTATCAATCGAGGAGGCTTTAGTCTCAACATTATTAACTCTACCTTTGCCGATAATGAAGGAACGGCAGTTGTTAATCAAACAAACGGGACAACCTTTATTGGCAATAGTACGATCGCTAACAATGCTGCATCTAACGTCGAAGGTTTACAGGCGGGAGGCATTGTTAATAGTGGGGGCAACGTTGCGCTTTCAAGTAGTATTGTGGCAAATAACGGTGAAGCAGGTACGCCAGATATTGCTATTGCTAGCAATGCTCAGTTCTCTGCTGATGGCGGTGATAATCTCATTGGTAACGGTGAAAACCTAGTAGGGCTATCTAATTCCGATCTAGTAGGCACGGCAGACAACCTTATAGATCCACAGTTGGGAGAACTACAGAATAATGGAGGCAATACGCTAACTCTGGCTCTATCGCCAGATAGCCCCGGAATCGATCGCGGTGGAGAACCTGCTAGCGATAATCTACCCTTCGATCAACGTGGTGAAGGATTTAATCGTCGTGTAGGAGCAAATATTGATATTGGTGCGTTTGAACTTCAGGATATAACTACAGAAGTTCCGACAGATCTTATTGTTTCCACCTCAGAAGATGAAAACGACGGCGACTTTAGTGAGGGAGATTTATCTTTACGCGAAGCGATCGCGATCGCCGAATCTGGAAATATCATTACCTTTGACTCTGCTTTAAGTGGTAGCACAATTACCCTAGCATTGGGTGAACTAGCGATCGATAGCAGTCTTACCATTCAAGGTTTGGGTGCAGAAAACATTATTATTGATGCCAATGGCAATAGCCGTGTATTCAATATTGATGATGGTAACGAAGATACACAAATAGATGTTGCGCTCAATAGTTTAGCAATTACTGGTTCTGAGGTGGGAGACGATGGTGAAATCGAATCTTTTGATAACGGTGGTGGCATACTAAACTCGGAAAACCTAGAAATTAATAATGCTGATATTTACAATAATCAGGCAGCTTTAGAAGGCGGAGGAATCTATTCCGACGGAACTTTGACTGTTAATAACAGTGCGATCTACAGCAATTCTGTTGGCGATGTCAGAGATCGCACCGTAGCAGGGGGAGGAATCTATTCCAACGGAATTTTGACCGTCAATAACAGTGCGATCTACAGCAATTCTGGTTCTGGTAATTTTGGAGGTGCAGCAGGTGGAGGAATTACTAACACTGGTACAGCAACTATTAACCAAAGCACTATTAGCAGTAATAGTGTTGGGGGGCGTGGTAACTCGGCTGGAGGAATTGAGAATAGAGAAGGCGATTTAACAATTACCAACAGCACTATTAGTAATAATTCTAGTAATTTGACAAGCGGAATCTTTAATAATAGTGGAGAGGTGACAGTTACTAGTACAATTATCGCTAACGTCGGAAATCGCGATATTAGCGGTGATGATTTTGTCAGCGGTGGAAACAATTTTGTTAGTGGCGAAGCTGAAGCTAATTTTAGAGGAATCCCCGTAACTATTAGTGCCGAAGGGTTTACCGATGGTGAAAATGGCGATATTGTCGGCACTTTAGAAAATCCCATCGATCCTCTGTTGGGAGAATTACAAAATAATGGTGGCAGGACTCCCACTCAAGCTTTACTAGAAGGCTCTCCTACGATCGATGCGGGTAGCAACCCCAATAACTCAGCCACCGATCAGCGGGGACAAGGATTCGATCGCACTGTTGGCGCTGGTACAGACATCGGTGCTTTTGAGGTTCAAGATGGCGGTAATAACCAGCCCGAACAACCTGATGTCCAAGTCCCCGATATTCAAGTCCCAGTTATAGAAGTCCCCGATATTCAAGTTCCTGATATTCAAGTCCCCGAACCTGGAGATCTAATTAACGATTTCTTCGGTACGGACGGTGACGATAGCTTGAGTGGCGAAGGTGATAACGACGACGTTATTTCTGGTGGTGCAGGACATGACACTCTTGATGGCAATGACGGACATGACAACATTTCTGGTGGTACTGGGGATGATCTAATCCTCGGTGGTGCAGGAGACGACTTGCTCGACGGTAATGAAGGTCACAACACTATTTCTGGCGAGAATGGTCACGATACCCTATTTGGTGGAGAAGACAATGATACTCTAACTGGTGGAGAAGGTAACGATCTGCTTGTCGGTGCGGGTGGTCACGATAGTCTATTAGGCAGTAATGGTCATGATGTAATTAATGGCGGAGCTGGAGATGACTTTATCAATGGTGATGGGGGAGACGACTTGCTAACTGGTGGCGCAGGAGCAGATACTTTGCTCGGCGGTGATGGTCACGATATTTTTGTTCTCGAATCTTTTGATAGTCATGATACGATTATTGATTTTGAACTAGAAGGCGATCGCCTACAGCTTTCGGAATCTTTAACTCTAGGTCAATTAACCATTGTGGATAATGAATCTAATACTGGAGCGTTAATTCTCGACTCTCATAACAATGATGCCGTCATTGCCTCAGTAGAGAACATTCACGCAGCCGATCTAGATATTCACCTATTTTGCTAATAATATTGCCCTTCTCTAGATGGGGAGGGGCAAAAGGTTTATTCGGTAAAAGCCTGTACTTTTCCGTCGGGGTTCAACAGCAGCCGAATTATTACTAATTCAGTTGCGGAGACGGGAGAAATAAAAGGCTCTCCGTTAATGGGTATTTTGGTTCTTGGCAAATATACTCGTGCGGCCTTGCCCAAAGGCTCTACTTTTTGAATCGAACCATCAGGCGCGATCGCTAAACGGTATTCTAAACCTTGTCTCAAATCTTCTGGAGGCTGCCAATTATTCTCAAAATAAGCTGTAACTTCCTGTATTTGACTTAATTGAGTAGGTGAACTCGTTGCAGTCAATCGATCTACTCGATCGCTATTTTCTGGCGAGATATCTGATTCGGCTTCTGTATTTGACTCAACGTTTTGACGAATTTGGGGTGCTGTGCGCGATGGACTAATAACCTCTGGCGATGCATCCCCTAAAATCCTAGTCTCGGCTTCCACCTGAGGCTGAGATTTTTGCTTATCTAACCCTGACTGACGGGCAACCTCAGATAGCGGATAGTTTGCAGGATCGGGGATATTTGGCTTAGGTTTTGGAGTTTCTACCGCAGGAGGGGGAGGCAATCTTGTTGCCGAAGAAATAGATTCCCCTAACTTTGGCGTGGCAGACTGGCGCTCGGCATCTGGCGCATTGGGAGGAGTAATTTCGTTTAATTCAGGAATGTCAGCGATAGATTCGGGTTCTGAACGATCGCTGGCAATATTTTGCTGTGGTTGTGGTTTAAAAACTGCTGTCACCGTCGCTATGGAAGCTGTTGCGATCGCTAAGGCAGCGATTTTTCCCCAGAGAGGAATTACTTTTTGTGCCGATTTTGCTTGTTTGAGGTCTGGCAAAACTGCAATTTCTGTCTGATAGGCTTCTAATGCCGTGACTAGATCGAATAGCTGTACTGTACCAAGCTTAATTTTTGCGCGATCGCTATTATGAGTCAAAAACCCAAAGAATAGCTCGTGGTGCATCAATCCTTGAGGTTTTAAATAGGGTAATTGCTTATCATTTCTCGCCTCTGCTATGGCAGTCGAATTAGCATCGATCGACTTAAAAGAACTCTGTAGTTGAGTCTGCACGTAGTAATTAACTGCTGTTTGAAGCCGAAGCAGATCCTCTTGGCTACCCTCTATAGTTACCTGTCGCGAAGTTGCTTGGCGCGGATCGTCAAATCTAAGTTTAAAGCGCGCTTTTTTAAGGACATTATTCGTCGTCCAGCCAGAAAGAGGCGATTTTTGACCAATAATTTCCAAGGTACAGGTGGGTGGAGTAAAGCGATGGATAGTAGAGGGCATTTTTGGCAAACTTGTTTGATTAAAGTTAATTACAAAGTTTGAGCAAGCAGAAATTTTTTTATGGTTTTAATCTGAATTAGTTTGAGCAGCATCAAAAATGGCGATCCAAAGCAAACGATGACCATTCTGACCGCTATAAAATAGCAGATCGATTAATAATTTCCAGGCTAAATGAGCTAAAGATGTTGATGAAATGTTTTGAGAACGATCTATTCTTTCCTGGTAGTAATTAATAAAGCGATCGAGATAATCGCCTAACAAAGCAGTTTGATAGGGCGGTTGATTTTGTTCTGTCACCTGTTCTAACAAACTAACGCTTCGACGTAATAATTCCTGATGCTGATTGGCTAAATAGCAAATAATTAAAACTATAGACCTAGCTTCTTCCACATCTAGCTTTTTTCTACCTCCAGAAGTTTTGCGTTTGGGGTTAGAAGATCTTAGCCTCCACAAAGTCAAGCGATCGCCAATCACTGATTCTAAGCTTAAATCTTTAGCAGCCTGAATAATTGCCTCAGAAGTAATTTCGGCGATCGCTTCTAAAGCTAGAAGAATCAAATCTAAATGGCACTTAATATCTTCTAATTCAACTACCGAGGAAGTTTTAAGCTCCCCTAATTTCTGCTCTTGAGAATAATTCAAATCATTTCTTGCCCTGCTTAGCATTTTGAGTTAAGAGCGAATAAAGATTGAAGTTCATTATTATATTTCATTAAAACTTTATTTGTTTTTTCTAATCCATATCATTTCTTAATTGAATAAAATAAATCTGTGAGTAATAATAAAATTACATCTACTAAAAGAAGTATTTTAGAGTTATTATGACGCTTTATTTATCTGGAACAGTTGTCTACAGCATTGTATTACTGCTATATAGGTTCAACGATCGAGAATGCCCTAAAACCGATCTGATTTCATGGATAGTAATTGCGATCGCATCTAGCTTATGGGTTATTGTTGTTCCTATCTCTTTGATCGAAATTATTGGTAAATCTAAAGAGAGAGCTGAACAGTCCGATCGAATTGAAGCTAAAGCATTTGAGGACAATACCTCTTATTTAGAAAAGCCTGTTTCAGTCTCATAAAAGTCTGTTAACAAGCAAATATATTTTCCAAGCTAGTTAAACACAAAATAAATTTAAGAAAAATAAAAAAACAGATCGATATAGATAATAAATATCAAAATACTCGATCTGTCATTCCTCAATACCAAAACCATCAAGTTTAACAAGGTTATTTACCTAGACTATTTAGTAGCAGGGGCTACTGTACTAGGATTTATTTCCGCTGCAGTGCAGCTTTTCATCGCTTCTTCACTTGATATTTCAGAAACGCTAGCTAGGTCGAGAGTGCATTCTGCATGACGTTCGGGTAGCAAACTACGTTTGCAACTATCCAAAACCATTGCCGATTTTCCTGACTCTAAATTACTGCTAATTGTTGTCACACAGCTTGCCAATTCATCTGGTCTACGAACGCGATAGCAAGCCTGTAGAGCTTCATTCCCCTTAATATCAGTAGCGATGATTCGATCGACGCAAGTAGCTAAATCGTTGGGCTTGTAGGCATCGGAACAGGCAGACGCTGCTGCTAATTTGCCTACCCCACTTGAGATTAGGCTGTTAGCACAGCTCCCAATATCGCCTGCTAGAGCAGAATTAGGGGTAGCTAATAAAAATATGGGAAAGGAAATTAGACTAGTCCAACGTACAGCTTTTAGTAGAGTTTGCATGATAATTTAATTATATTTTTAACTCACAACCATATTAAAGGTAGCTCATGAGAGTGACAAAGCGCCTCTGTCCCCGTTGAGCAAACTTCGTAACAAAGGATTTGTCCGCATGTAGTAAGAAGTAGGAAGTTGAGAGACTAGGAGATTAGAAAAAGCTAGTACTTACGGGACTGTACAGTTCTCTTTTTCAAGCTAGACAGAAGATCTTATTTGTACAAAAAAGAGGTGAAGCAACGAGGATTAAGGTTGGTTCATTTTTAAACCGTTCTGTAATTCCTAATTTCTTGCACCTCTAGAGCTTTGAGGTTATGAATTTAAGGTTTGTAAACTATCAAATCTAATATTGCGGAATACTAGGGTCTACTTCCTGACTCCAGGCTGCAATTCCGCCTTTAACATTTGTTCCCTCAATGCCAGCCTCTTTAAGAATATTCAAGGCTTTTGTCGAACGTCCGCCCAACTTGCAGTGAGCGATTAGACGATACGGCGCGGATGCGCCTGCTCCCTTCGAGAGCGAGTCTGAATGACTAGTATTGACTAATTCTTTAACTTTGCTAATGGCGCTACCGTCTTCTAATTCTGACAGAGGAATGAGAACAGAGCCGTCGATCTTAGCAATTTCATACTCGTTAGGGTTACGCACGTCCAAAAGTATAAAGTCGTCCTTACCACTGTCCATAAGCTGTTTGAGGTCTAAAACGCTCATTTCAGCGATCGCATTACTAGCATCTGCCTCCGCAGCAGCAGCCTGAGGAATACCGCAGAATTCCTGGTAGTCAATTAGTTTTTCAATGACTGGTCTTTCTGGGTTTGGACGCAGTTTGAGTTCGCGGAACTTCATGTCCCAGGCATTATAAAGCAGCAGTCTACCGCTAAGGGTATTCTCCGCACCCAGAATAATCTTGATCGCTTCGGTTGCCTGAATCGTGCCAATAATGCCACACAGAACACCTAACACTCCACCTTCAGCACAGGAAGGAACCATTCCTGGTGGTGGTGGTTCGGGATATAGATCTCGGTAGTTAGGACCTCCTTGATAGTTAAAGACTGTCGCCTGTCCCTCAAAACGGAAGATCGAGCCGTAGACATTAGGCTTGTCAAGTAAGACGCAGGCATCATTGGTTAGATAACGGGTGGGAAAGTTATCTGTGCCATCAACCACAACATCATAGGGTTCGAGAATTTCCAGGGCGTTTTCCGAACTGATTGCCGTTTCGTATAAATCGACCTGGCAGTGAGGATTAATGCTGTGAATACGGTCTTTTGCCGATTCAATCTTAGGCTTACCTACCCAAGATTCGCTGTGAATGATTTGACGCTGTAAGTTAGAACTATCGACAATATCAAAGTCTACTAAGCCAATTCTGCCGATACCTGCTGCTGCTAAATACAGCAATAGTGGCGAACCTAGACCACCACTACCGATACAGAGAACGCTAGCTGCTTTAAGACGTTTTTGACCGTCTAATCCTACCTCTGGCAAGATGATATGACGCGAATATCGCTGATATTCGTCTTTATTGAGTTCTATTGCTTCCAAATTTGGATTAAGCATGATGATTTAGAAAAAAGCGTTAGCGAAGCTTAACGAAGTTATCGCAGACCTTGGGGTTCAGGTCGGCTTGTACTATAGGCTATTTATTATATAGAATTTCTTGCCACAAACTTATTTGGCACTTCTACTATTAAGTAACGTTACAAGGTTCATCCCGAACAGATTGAGTTAACGAAAGATCTATATGTTTAAAGATTATGGGTAAAAAGATTCGGTGTGAGAGCAGATTAGAGGAAGTACATGGCATTTGAAGCTTACGATCCAGAGGATTTTTACGACGAGCTGTTCTTAGAATCGGGGAAACCACGTTCTCATTGTGCTAGTTTGATCCAGCATATGATCGAGCTGGGAATACAGCAGCTAGAGCAACAGCGACAAACCGCAGAAATCGCTTTGTTCAAGCTGGGTGTAACCTTTAATGTCTACAACGATAGTCAAGGGGTAGAAAAGATTTTTCCCTTCGATATAATTCCCCGCATTATTGATGGGGATGAGTGGTCAAAGCTAGAGCGGGGTTTGAAGCAGAGAATCCAGGCTTTGAATTTGTTTCTCGGTGATGTCTATGGTGAGCAAAAGATAGTTAAGGATGGTAAAATCCCTGCAGAAATTATCCAGACTGCTTCTGGTTTTCTCAAGCCGTGTTTAGGTGTAAAACCGCCTGCTGGCGTGTGGTGTCACATTACAGGCACAGATTTAGTTAGGGACAAAGATGGCGAATGGTATGTTTTAGAGGATAATTTGCGATCGCCTTCTGGGGTTTCTTATGTCTTAGAAAATCGGCGGATCATGAAAACCACTTTTCCCGAAATCTTCAAAGATATGACGGTGAAGCCTGTAGATGACTATCCCAGCCAGTTGAGAGATACGTTACTCCATCTCGCACCGTCTCAAATACCCGATCCAATGGTAGTCTTGTTGACTCCTGGAATCTATAATTCGGCATACTACGAACATTCCTTTTTGGCACAGCAGATGGGAATTGAACTGGTAGAAGGTCGAGATTTGGTAGTAGCTGATGGCTACCTCCAGATGCGGACGACCAAAGGTTTGAAACGAGTTGATGTAGTCTATCGTCGCATCGATGATAATTTTCTCGATCCTCTGGCTTTTAATCCAAATTCGCTTTTGGGTGTACCAGGGTTGATGAAAGTCTACCAGGAGGGTAAAGTAGCCCTGGCAAATGCCCCAGGAACAGGGGTAGCTGATGATAAGGTTATCTATGCCTATGTTCCCGATATGATCCGCTACTACCTTGGTGAAGAACCGATCCTGGCTAGCGTTCCTACCTATCTTTGCTGGCGAGACAGCGATCGCAAATATGTCTTAGAAAATTTAGATAAGCTGGTAGTCAAGGCTGCTAACGAAGCGGGAGGCTACGGGATGCTGATTGGCACGCGATCGACAGAAGCTGAAAGAACGGCATTTGCCGAGAAAATCAAGGAAAATCCCCGCAACTATATCGCCCAACCGACTCTAAGTCTTTCCCGTGTACCGACTCTGGTTGATGGCAAAGTGGAAGGTAGACATGTGGATCTACGTCCCTATATTCTCCATCGTGGAGATGAAATTTATGTTCATCCAGGAGGACTAACTCGCGTGGCGCTAAAAAAAGGTTCTCTAGTAGTCAACTCATCCCAAGGTGGCGGTAGTAAAGACACCTGGATACTGAATAAGGGATAAACTTGCCCTTATTCCTCGACCTATCCTTAATCCCTTATCTTTTATTCCTTCACCTATGTTAAGTAGAGTTGCCGATTCAATTTACTGGTTAAACCGCTATATCGAACGGGCAGAAAATGTGGCTCGTTTTATTGATGTCAATCTTAATTTGATGTTAGATTTGCCTGGAGGCGTGTCTCCGCAGTGGAAACCCTTGATTTCAGTTACAGGAGATTTAAAGCAGTTCAACAGTCGCTACGATGAAGTGAATAACCGTAACGTAATTCAATTTCTTTGTTTCGACCTTAGCTATGAAAACTCAATTATTTCTTGCCTGAAAAAAGCTAGGGAAAATGCGCGATCGATTCGAGAAGTTATTTCTTCGGAGATGTGGGAAGAAGTCAATTCCTTTTATCTAATGGTGCAGGAAGCATCTACGGCTAGTTCTCTCAGAACTCTACCCAAGTTTTTTAGTACGGTCAAAATGGCAAGTCATCGCTTTGCGGGGGTCATGGATGCCACAATGTCTCATAACGAAGGCTGGCAGTTTGGACAGATGGGAAGACTGCTCGAACGAGCCGATAAAACGACGCGCATTGTTGATGTTAAGTACTTTCTACTGTTACCTTCTGCCGAATGGGTTGGTACTCCCCTAGATCGCATTCAGTGGATTGCTCTACTCAAGTCTGCTAGTGCCTATGAAATGTATACTAAATCGCAGCATTATATTACTCCTAGTAGCGTGGCTCAATTCCTAATTTTAGATCGGCAGTTTCCTCGTTCGATCCACTTTTGCCTGATAGAAACCCAAAAGCGTCTGCATCAGATTACCCAAACTCCTGCTGGTAACTGGTCTAATGGTGCAGAGAAAAATTTGGGCAAACTATGTTCTCAACTTAGCTACCTGACCATCGAAGATATTATTCAGTCGGGACTCCATGAATTTTTGAACGAAATGGAAAGTTCGATCAATCAGGTAGGAAACGAAATCTACAATACTTTTATTGCTTTAGGCGATTCCTTCTGTGCTATACCAAATCAGCCATCAAACAACCTACAGCTTCAGTCAATCAGTAATACTCAAGCCACATCTGCTTAGATTGCGTCCCCGTAGCGATCGCTTTAACCAAGTTCAGAGTTTTACCATCTCAATATTGCCCATAGCTAAAGGAACTTCCGATTTTGTCGATTTAGACGGCAACAATTCGATCAAGCTGTGGTTCGATCGACCCACAGACAAGTTGAGCATTCAAACCATAGCTAGAGTAGCTACAAGCTGTACAAATCCTTTTGCCTATTTACTCGAACCTTGGGCAATGACTATTCCCTTTGACTATCCAAGTTCTTTACGACAGCAGCTAGAACCCTATTTACGTCCCTATAGTTTTGTCTTAGACAGTACCGCTTTAGAACTAGCTCAAGAAATTGCGATCGCTACTCAGAATAATACTCTGAACTTTCTGTTTGCTCTCAACCAGCGCATCTATACTGATTGCCAATATCAGATCAGAGATCTGGGTGAACCCTTTCCTGCAGGCGTAACCTGGCGTAATAGACAAGGCTCCTGTCGCGATTACGCGGTGCTATTTATGGAAGTCTGTCGCTCGGTAGGTATCCCTGCTCGTTTCGTCAGTGGCTACCAAGAAGGAGACGAACAGCAGTCGTCCAGAGATCTTCATGCCTGGGTGGAAGTATATTTACCTGGTGCGGGATGGCGGGGTTATGACCCCACTCTGGGACTGATTATCAGCGATCGCCATATTCCCCTAGCTGCTAGTGCTATTCCTAAATATGCTGCTGCGATCGAGGGGACGGTAACGCCTGTAGAAACGGGAGCAAAAGTAATTTCTGACCTGCAAGCACAAATTTCTTTAACTACTTTATAAAGAATGACTATTTTTAGTACAGCTTTCCAACAGAGACAAAAAGCGATCGCACAAATAGGCTTTTGAAGAAATATCGTTTTATCTAATGTCGGTTGGAGTCCCTTGCTAAACTAAAATCTGATTAGGAAAAGCTTTTACAGAACATATTTACCCGATTGCAAAGAAAATGACAACCGTTCAAAAAATTATCGACGAACTAAACGAGATCCCAGAAGAAAAACTTACCCAAATCTACGAACTAATTCATTACTTTCGCCTTGGACTAAACCAACAAACCGATCTACCACGTACTCCAGGCTTACTTAAGGGTAACCTCAGTGACGCATTCTTTGAACCCTTACCCGAAGAAGAACTTCAACAATGGGAAACAAATATTTAATAGATACTCATATCTTAATTATGGTGGATATTTGACGATCCAAAACTAGATGAAAATAGTAGAGGAATTATTAAAAATCCTAGTAGCAAAATCTTGGTTAGTAGCGCCTCTGCTTGGGAAATTGCTACAAAATATCGTATCGGCAAACTACCCGAAGTAAAAGAACTGTTGGAAGACTACGAAAACATCTTACAAAAAGCCAGGTTTTCTCAGCTTACTGTCACCACAGCACATGCTCTGCGAGCAGGACTATTACTAATCCAACATAGAGATCCTTTTGACCGCATGATTATGGCACAAAGCGAACTCGAAAAAATTTCTGTCATAACCTACGACTCAGCTTTTAAAACAGGACTTATCGATGTTATTCCAGAATAATCATACAATTTCTGGCAAATTAATAAATCTGATAGAGATCGCCATATTTCCCTAGCTGCTAGTGCCATTCCTAAATACGCTGCTGCGATCGAAGGGACAGTAACACCTGTCGAAACGGGAGCAAAAGTAATTTCTGACCTGCAAGCACAAATTTCTTTAACAATCTTATAAAAAGTGACTGTTTTTAATGCAGCTTTTGAATAAGATAAAAAGCGATCGCTTAAAATATGTAACCTGCAGGCACAAAAAACTTAGTAATAAGTCAAATCAAAATCTGATTGCTATCTATGTAGAGTAAGTATCCGTAGACTCATGGGTACTATATGAAAAGTCTCATGAAAATGATTTATGTATAGAGCTAATGTAGAACGTACTGGAATTTATCAAACTTTCGGTCTTCGTAATTTAAAAGGAATAAAGTGGAAATTACAGATAGACCCAGATCCCGAACTGACTCCATCTAGTGCTGGTCTTAAATGTCCTTTGGTTATTGCAGATAAAACTATTTATCTTTGTAATAAGAGAGGATATTTGTATGCTGTGAACTCCCAAACAGGAGCAGAAATTTGGCAAATTAAACTAGATAATACTATTTTAGACAATTTAATCTTGCATGATAAAACTATTTATGCGAGTGGAAAGAATGGATATATCTATGCCATAAATACAGAAACAAGAAGCATAAAGTGGAAATCAAAAAGCAATTTTGTTAAACAATATAGCCCATTAATATGTAACGATCTCCTTTTAGCTAACAGCGTAGATGGTCATCTTTATGCTTTAGATTTAGAAACCGGTCAAAATAAGTGGAGTTTTAAAACAACTAGAGATATGCCAGTAACTCCTCCCGCATATAGTAATGGAGTTGCATATATTGGTAGTGAAGACGGAAACATATACGCTGTTGACGTGAATACAGGTAAAGAAAAATGGAAGTTTTAAATAGGTAAATTACTATGGCTTTTTTCAGTTCCAACCGTGGTTGATAATGTAGTTTATATTGGAGTAGAGAATAGTATTATCTATGCTATTGATGCTGAGATGGGAACAGAAATCTGGCATTCTCAAGCAGAAGAAACATACTCCCTTCCCACCAAAAGATTAAGCAACTAGTGAGAAAATGAAATTAAGTGTGTTTTGAACCTGTTGAGCCGA
>ENA-ORXT01000951-ORXT01000951.1-marine-metagenome-genome-assembly--contig:-NODE-951-length-41612-cov-7.309378_pt1 | contig 41612 bp, 32 predicted proteins | sample MGYA00237868_ERZ511482 | MGnify/ENA metagenome assembly ERZ511482 | reverse complement strand
GCTAAAGACCTTGTAATAATTGATTCAGTATCACTGCTGAGATAGTCAAGCAATAATTTAGACCCAAAACTACCAGCAATTACTTTAAGGTCTGGGCTTCTGGAATTGAATCGAATGTATTTAAAACACTTAATTATAAAATTAGAAATATCACTTTTTATAGATTCGTTTTGGTACAAAGCTAAATCACCCAAGAACCCAATAATATAGTTTTTCTTTAAATAGTCCGTATTTCCAAACCGATATTCATCTTCATCTAAGTCATACACCAATTTTCGAAGTTCTTTGGTAATATAGTTCCACCTGATTTCGTAAAAATTGATTAATTTATTTTGTTCTGAATTGAAACAAGAATATTGGTTTAACCCTTCAATGGGTGTGGTCCGCTCAATGATCTCATATTCATCACCATAAGCAGCACAAATGTTACAATATAAATTCTTAAAGTGATCCTTAGAAAGTTCATAGTTCCCAGCTCCATGAATGGTAACGTAATCTAAAGGCTGTTCAGATTTTTCGAATAATGAAGTCGCATAATTAACAGAAGTATTCCACGAGTCAACATAGTCGATCTCATAAATTTCTGGCGTTGTTTGAAGTCTTACTTCCGCTCCTACATCTCGCATTGACTTTTTTATTGCGCTTTTAAATATACATGTACAACTGGAAGATGTAATTACTAAGAGGAGGAGAAGGAATAGATTTTTCATGTGGCTGAGTCCTTAGAGCTTAAATACCATTTTTTTTATATTAGAGTTTTTCTTTTTTAATTAATGCTTACCCTTAATGCCTCTGCCACAAAATCATTGATCAAAGGCAATAGGTCTTTAAAATAGTGTTTTAAATTAAGAAGCATGAAATAAATGAATAATTCTAATGGAATTGGCCGTATAACTATCCGTAACTCAACTGAACGAAAAGTTTCTTTACATTTTTATTGCGTAATCTTTAAGTGCTTACACATAGAATTTCTCATGAACAATATGCCCGAAAGACTCTGTACTTTTTAATAGAATATTCATTTGCGAAAGCGAAAGCATCTTGATCCTATTGCTTATCAAAAATTTTAAGGATCACTACAATAGATTACAATTTCTAATGTAACCGAGCACTGTTACATTGATCAAACAATGATATCAGCAATCACAACTTCACAATTTTTTGAATTTGTTTGCTATTACCTTTGTTGGTTTTGACAAAGTAAATTCCAGCTAATAGCCATTCAATATTTATGTGATCAGAATTATGACTATATAGAACTTTACGACCAAAGGAATTATATATAGAAATTTCATCAACCTCCATATTGAATTGCACCATATCCCTAACAGGATTTGGATAAAGAGAAATTAATTTTTGTTCGGAAGATTTCTCTATCCCGGTATTTACATCTACCTCACAACCCAATCTAGCGATTCCATCGATTTCCTCTACGCCGTCAAGATTGGAAAATGCCCCACCAATGTATAAATTCACTCCAGCACTATGTAGCGCACTTACATCTTCCGAAAACAACCCAGTGCCTTCCCAATTTCCATTCACAAGCTTAGCAAAATAATCCGCGTCTTCATTTCCTCCAGCATCTTCAAAATTACCACCAATATACAACTCCCCATTGTGCCATTCTATATCATGAATTAGATCATTGGTATTACCAATCTGAGTTCCTACAGGAGTGTATATACCATCTTTATAAGTTACCAAGCCATGTCTCGTAAAAGGGTTTCCTGGTAACCAGGTTTTGCCACCAGCAATGTAAAGCATGTCATCTCGATATTCAAGATCTTGTGCCTGGAAACTGTTAGGGCCAGAGTTATTTAAATCCGGCAATGCCTCCCATGACGTTCCATTCCATAACCCAACGGCTTTCTGATCAATTGGGCTAATGTTATCGTTTAATTTTGAAAATGTTCCTCCTACATACAACCCAGCTGGACTCATCTCTAAAGTAAAAACCGTTCCATTTACACCTCCACCCAGACTAGTCCAATCTTGGCCATCCCATTTCATAATATAAGACATATTAGGGTCACCCTCATGATTTCTAAAAAATCCAGCGACATAGAGATCATCCCCAACTACTTCAATATCATAGATGGTTGTATTCCCTGGTATCCCATTTTTTAAAGGCAAAAGATTACCATTCACGATCATTGCAATGTTTAGGATGTTTTGATTTTCAACTACATTAAAGGTTCCTCCTAGGTAAGTCGTATCCCCCTTTTGCGCAAAGCAATTAATTTCTCTATTCTTAATTTCATAGTTTGTAATGTCTACATATTTTTCGGATTCGAACCCTGTTAAGACATTGTCTCGATCATTTTCATTATTTACATACATTAAATAGCCACCAATGAGGATAACGTCTTTCGCTTGACCTATCGCTAGAACTTCACCAGTATTACTAAGTCCGTCTTGAAGTGCAGAAAACTCTAATTCAATATCATTAGCACAATTCAGACAGCTATCACAAACGGCATAGTCGCTTAATTCTTCTCCCCAATAGTCTATATCTGAACAGTCATATGGATGAAGTCCCTCATCATTTGAGTATATCTTCTGTAACTCAATTGAGTTATGATCAATGGTCTGTCCATTAATATCCGTGCAATTTTGCTGAAAACATTCGATAACCGGATTATCAATTCCACAGGTATAGAGGTCTAAAAATTCCAAATTAATAGTGTCATTGCTTAAAAAACTGATCTTTTGATGTAAATGATTCATGTAATAATAGGCCTTACCTGATAAGTACGCTACTCCTATTTCATCATAATTACACCATTCACTATTTCCCCCGTTAACCTCATAACAGGGAGGTCTATCATTTAAAAATATCTCACCTGATGTCCGCGTCATCCAATTTGCTAAGCCGCAAATCTCTTTGCCGTTATCTAAATCGCAATTTAGATTTTGGGCATTGATTAATGACACTTTAAAAAAAATTATTCCGAGTATTATAAATGTTGATTTCATAATTCTATTCTAACTATTGTACTAATCTAAAATTGCAAATTTGGACCACCCTTAAATCACATTCGGGTAAAATATTGAAAATACAAATCATTCGTATTTGTTATATCTACGATTGTCCAAAGCATTATTCTATTTTCTAATTCAAAATATTTTGGGACATTATTAATGTTCAACCAGCCATAGCCGCAATTATAAGATGGACATTAGCTGATGAAAACGCTAAAATAAAAATTCTTAACTAAAATGAAACTAGTTGAAATCAATGAATTTATATTCGGATCATGAAGAATTAATCGAACTCAGGAATACCAGTCACAGAGGTGTTATCTTCAACGGTCAATGGAAGCAAAAATTACAGCAAAGACTTTCTAAAAAATAATCGTCATTCTTTGATTTCGACAAAAGCTTATAGCTACCTTACTTTGCATTTATTGCGCATAGTATAAAAGACTGGGATGATTTTTCAAGAGAATAGTTATTGATTTAGGTGAAAAATAATTATTCATTAAAATTATTTTTTCAGCGTTTCCGCAAATAGATTTATCTGCTATGGTAAAATTGACTTTTTTGCCTGAGAGAGAAGAGGCCTTTCTTTCGCGTAAAATTTTACAACATCTCGATTGCTTTCTCTAACACCTTGTCAATTCCATTTTGTACATCTAAACTATCATTTTTGACATAGACATCTGGAATAATACCAATCCCTTCTGGGCTCGAACCATCGGGGTAAGTGTACAGTTGATTAGGAAGTCCAAATTCCCAACCATTAGGAAGTAGTCTATCGAAGGTTGTCGTTGCAAAGGCATTAGAAGTAGTATCACCAACAACTGTGATATGGGGCTGTGTTTCTAAGAGTAACATAAATTCTTCCGCAGCACTAACAGTTGAATGGTTGGCCAAAATAATAATATTATTTGTATACTGACGATCGCCTTTAGGTGAGGCAAAATATTCAATTGGATCATCAAAATCTGTATGCTCTGGCCCGTTTCTAGTTTGTATAGAAAAAGCTAATTTTTCCTCTGACACAAAGCGGGCGGCTATGTACCTATCAATTATTGGGCTTCCGCCACCGTTGTTTCTTACATCAATAATTAATCCCACCGTCTCTTCAAGTTCCATAATTATATTATCTATTTCTTCAAACCATCTAATGCCATCAAAGTCAAAATTTGGTAGGTAAATGTATCCTAAATTCTTGTCCAGAATTTTTCCATAGATCAATAATTCATCATCAGCTTCTATGGTCGAAAAGTTCTCTAAATAATTATTTTTGACAACATCGCAATCAAATTCTTTATCTGTAAATTCTTCATCCCCTTCTTCGCCAGATGAAAAGCCCTCATCCAGATTATTGCTGTAAAGAAAAATATGTTGATCATCTAAACCATTCAACATTTCTTTACAAATATCAAATAGTTCTAATTCAGTATTTGATAAGACTACTTGAGGTAAGTAAATTTCATAAATAGAATCCCAGGCTATTGTTCGAGGTATAAATCCTCCATAATTTTGATCCATGTCATCCCAGATAAATTGAAATATCGCTTGATTTGAATTTTCAATATCGTCCTTTAAACATCCTTGTATCGTGATGACCGTACAAAGCAAAAATATTAATTTACTCTTCATTCTTTCGTCCGATTTTTAAGTGAAACCCTACATTGATACCAAATTCATGCTTAAAATACTTACGAATAGAATTTACCTGTAGGTAACTGTAATTAGCAGAAATCGAAAAACGCGACCTTCTAAAATTATAGGAATACACTAATTCGAAATTAGGATTAATGAGCTTGTTGAAGCTTTGAATCTGCAGCCTTGAATACAATATTTTAGAAATATTTTCAGAATTAATCACAACGAATTCATCTATGCCCGCATAGCTTGGTCTACCGATTAAACCAATGATTGGAAAAGAGAAGTTTCCGGTGATTGATTGCTTGGCCGAGACTTCATACTTGTATAGAATAATGGGCTCAAGCTGTTGTGTTGTAAACCAACTTCCGCTTGCGAAACTTTCATACTCCAATAAATTTAAGGCTGATCTAAATTGTCCACCTACATAGATTTTTGATTTTCTGTTGGACTTGATAATTGACAAATAGTTTAAAGAAAATTGCGCAGAAACATAGGTACTTTCAAAGTATTCATTTTCATAATCTATATTCCCTACAGAAATAGCTAAATCGGCATGCCATAAGGCGTGACCATTTCTGTTCTGACTAAATCCTATGTTAATTTTAGGGGCAAACCCAGTAAAAACAATTGGACTAAAGGTCTGGTCTTTTAATGAGATATAATCAAGCCCAGGTGACAATGTCAAGGCATTGGTAATTCTGGTATCACTAAGGACAGCCTCCTCTTGACCATATCCAACTTGAGTCATTAGAAGACTCATCAACATCACAAATAGTAATTTCATACTTCTTTTTTCTAGCCAGAAAATCGGTTTATTTACTACGTCCTATCTATATGGTGCAGTAAAAGTTCGTTTTGTTGCAACGATCAAAGGAATTATTAAAAATTTATTATCGATTATGCTGTGGTAGCTAGGGGTAATATTTTATGCTTTGTTAAAGTATAGTAGTCTGTTCATCTAGAAAAAATATTATAGTTGCTATTGTTCTTCTTTCTCCAGTTTTTGATTGCTTCTTATAGTTTCTCTTTGGCCAACTCTTCAATATTTGGAATTCCTAATATCGTTTGGCGGAGCTCTTTACTTTCTGTTCCACATTCGACTGAGTCATGATAGTGAAGTTTAATAAGTCTTTTATCACTTCTAGAGATTCTTGTATTGGACTTGGTTGGATATTTATGGAAAATACTATACTCATCATCTAGTTCACCAAGTAACCCTAAAGCTCTTATCATTCCTTTGTTAAGTCTATGAAGGCCTTCTTTGGCATCTCTCATCTTTGAGGGATCCAAACCAAAACTTGCACTAATCAATTGATGATCTTCGTCCCACCTTCGGTTACCCCAATTATTGTATGTGTTGGTCGAATTTAGTGGCAGGGGTGTACCAATATATTTTAAATATTGATCTATTGGACCAAAATAAATGAGAATATTATAATCCTCTTGATCTGTTTCAACTAATGAAATATCAGTGAGCATCTTTATATCTGAAATAAAAATATCCCAGGCCTTGGTATTTATGTATTCAAACTCACCAACGATCTTGTATTTAAGCGATTGAGTGTTTTTCGGCCACTTCACCAAAGGCTCATAATTTCCTTGGATTCTCTGCCAAAAAGCTACATCAAGATAGTCATCAGCAAATCTTAAAACCTTTTTGTCTTGCGCGTAGCCTGAGGAAACAGAGAACAAAAACAACAATGTAATTATGCGGAATTTCATATTTAATTGAATTGAGAAATGAAGGTATTTACAGTCTCCCTACAGTAATAAAGATAAGAGTATTATATATAGTGACAGCTATTGGTATTCATTAATCTTACTTGAATCATATTTTACCGACTTTTGAAGTCTTTATAAAAAGCCTTCAACAACATCACTCCTGCAAAAACTATCGCGACCCCATTAAGATTGTGCAACCATTGCCTTTCAGAATAATTGATGAAAAAGTAAACCAAGGCCACAATAATTGTCGTCCATAAAAATTGCTTTCCTAAAAAGTAAATTCTTTGCAAGGTGAGATTCATCTCTGTCATCTCTTCTTCCAGGGTACTATCATTAGCTGTTTTCAAAAATTGAGATAATTCTCCTGGCAATGAAATTCCAGTTGTTATTTGACTCTTTAAAGTCTTGACAATTAAATCTGTAAAATTGTATTCAGTTTTCAGCACATGATCTTTCAGATATGGACGAGCAACTTCAATGGCATTTAATTTAGGAGCTAACTGAAATGCATTTCCCATTAACAAAACTAAGGTTCGATTCAATAGAATATAATCTTTGGGGATTATGAGGTTATTAGATACATCTTTCAAGTCTACTTTCTTAAGAATAGAAGTAATGGAACCTAATCCAGAATTTAATTTAATATTCTGAAAATTTAATCCATCAAATTCTACTTCTTCTTCTAAGAACTCTTGGAAGATGTTGATTAATTTTTTGATATACTTTTTAGAAGCTTTGTCTGTTCCAACAAATCCCATGGTCTTTAAGGCAGTGACGATTTCATCCGTATCATTTCGAACGACTGCTTCGATTAATTCTGGTATTGCCTTTTTGGTTGCTTCTGTCAAGTGTGCCACTGCACCAAAATCCAATAAAATTATTTCTCCTGATTTACTGACCAGTATGTTTCCTGGATGAGGATCGGCATGATAAAAACCATCCTTGACAATCATCTTGCAATAGAGTTGAATCAATCTAGTGGCAATGTCTTCTAAATCTAGACCCCAAGTTTTTAACACATCTATTTGCCCAATTTTAATTCCTTCACAGTAAGTTGAAGTTAAAATTTTGATTGTGCTATGTTCTGGAAAAACTTTTGGAATGGTAATTTTTAATTCCGGAACTTCTTTTAAATTATCTGAAATGACTAGCATCGATTTCGCTTCCTTCCCATAGTCCAGTTCTTCTTCAATCATTTGCTTCACCTGATTGTAGGTGTGGTCAAGTCCCTTCATGTCTAGGAAATAGCCATGAAGTTTTACAAGATTCTTCAATATTTGTAAATCTGCATCAGCTATTTTATCGATGTTCTGATGTTGAATTTTTACAACTACTTGCACCCCATTTAATTCCGCTCGATGTACTTGCCCGATAGAAGCAACAGCTAGTGGTTCTTTATGGAAATTTGAAAATATTTCAGAAGGCTTTTTCCCTAATTGCTTTTGAATGGTGTCCTCTATTTCTTCATATGGTTTTGCTTTAACATGATCCTGTAATTCTTCTAAGGGGGATCGAAATTCTAGGGGCAAAACGTTAGATAAATTAGAAATAAGTTGGCCGAATTTTACAAACAATCCATTCAATTCTTGAATGCGATTTTTTACTCGATCTGCATTTTTTAAATGAAGTTGCTTAATGTTACGCTCATAATGTTTCTTTCCAAGGAATTTACTTTTCAGCTTCAACCAAGCGTAACTCATAAAAACTTGAAAGGCAGTCCAATAAGCTTTTCGTTTTCTATAGCTTGGCGAAAATATGCGAGAGTTTTTAGGCATGTAGGGTCTAAGGATAATATGCTGTGAAGTTATCGAATTCGCAATGATTTTACTTATAAAGACCGGAAATAGTGAATGATAATAAGAATTGTAACAATCTAGAAGCTAATCGTTTCTTGTTAATTATATGGTTAGTTATTCGGTAATGTTTATGCTTGTGGATATTATTGTAACTTAAATAATAAATATTTAAATAGCTATATGATACATATCAATCACCTAATGAAAAAATATATACCCTCCCTTTATGTAGCTTTATTTTTTTCTAGCTTGCCATCAAATCTTTCAGCTCAACACAATATTTTAGATAATCCATTTCAACACGAATGGCTTAATCAAGTAATAGATACCACCAATTCTACAGATATTTTATCCATAAATTTTGAAGTAGGAATTTCTACTGGAGATACCTTTATACAGATTAGTGAATTACAAAATGGCAACCTTCAAAAAATTGAAACCTTTAATAGTTTTGGAGTATCGATCCAGTTGTGTGAAGTAAATAATGGAACCTTAATCTGTGGACCAGATTCGAGTCAAATTGAACTAACGGAAAATAGAACTATTTGGGCCGCAGGAAATTCGATTCCATGTAGTTATCGGGACAGTTTAGAATTGGTGCGATTTTATTGGACACTTGATGGTCCGCAATGGGATAAAAGTTGGGATTTGAACCAAGCTGTATCAACCTGGGATGGTGTGGATTTATTTACGGATGATTGTGTTAGATGTCTAGATGCAGATATAAATGCAGAAGGTGTATTACATGATTATCATTTTCCTGAAATTCGACGTCTAAAATTTGGAATACTTAATGAGCTTCACGGTCAGATGGTAGATTTCCAACATATGCCCAAATTGGAAGTTTTAAATATTCTTGGCAAAAGTCTAAATGGCGAGATACCAAATTTTAGCAATCTTCCAGCACTAGAAATTTTGACACTCAACCAATCTGAATTTACAGGAAGTATTCCAAATTTTGATAAGCTTCCTAATTTACGTTCTATAGACCTATCAAAAAATAATCTTACAGGTGAAATTCCACTTTTGAATCATTGCTTAGGATTGAGAGGAGTAAATTTTCCAGTGAATAATTTGGAGGGTGAAATTCCAAATTTTGAAAATCATGCAGAACTGCGAGCAATAAATTTTAGGGAAAATAATCTAACGGGTGAAATACCAGAATTTAACAATAATCCATTATTAAATTCTGTAGTAGTTAGTAGTAACAACTTGACTGGTTCAATACCTCAATTCCTAAACAATCCGTCATTGCAAACATTAGATTTGTATCGAAATCAATTGACTGGGAGTATTCCTGAGTTTGAAATGAGTCAGCAATTAAAATTATTAAGGATTTCTGATAATCTATTGACTGGTGCCATTCCAAGTTTTGAATTTTCACCGGTAGAAAATTTTTGGTGCTTTGGTAATTATATTTCCGAACCGGTTCCCAATTTTGCCGAAAGTTGTCCAACGCTTATACTTTGCTGGATTGATAGAAATTCTATGACCTATGAAGATCTCTTACCTAACTTTTTGGCCAATGATACAACCTGTGTAAGTCCGATTCCTGAATTAATTATTGGGGGTTATCTTCACGAACCGCAAAATAGGATCTATCATGATACTACATTTATGGTAGACACCGGGGGCTCATTAATTATTGATTTGGAAATTGATGACACGATAACGACCAACGTTTACCAATGGATAAAAGACGATAGCTTTTATAGAGAGATAATAGGTGTCAATGAAATAGAATTTACCAACATGCAAGCGTCGGATAGTGGAATCTACAAAGTAATGATTACCAATCCAGGGGTCCCGGAATTGACACTAACGAGTTACGATATAGAAATAATTGTTGAAGAAACTTCTGCAATAGAAATTGTTCTTGAAACACATTTCAGGATTTATCCTAATCCAATAGGTGATATTCTTACGATTGAATCTTTGTCTGGCTTTTCAGTGAATGATGAAATTTCAGTGTTTAATTCTAGAGGAAAAATAATTAAAATAAGATGATTTCACAAGCATCGAATGATCTTCATTTTGATTGCTCAGAATTTACCCCTGGATTGTATGTGATTAAAATCAGATCTAGAGATAAAGTAATGAATGAGTTGGTATTAAAATTATAATTCTTTCTTTTTTCCACTTATAACTTTCGTGAAATTATATTTATAGTAAAACTAAAAATCTTGTAACTTATTCCTAACGCTCTACAAAATATAATGGCTCTTTTGATGGCTATATTAGCTGCGGCTATTGTTGCATTTTCCATGATCGTTTTAGGCCACACAATTATCCCACCTCCAGAAGAAATCGATACTAATAATTCTGAAAGCATTCAAAGTAATTTTCATTTGTATCAAATGAAACATTTTTTATTTCCATTAATTGCGCACGCCTTGGGAACAATGGTTGCTTCATTTTTAGTTTCGCGCTTCGCAAAATCTCATCAATTTAAGTTTGCTATTGGCATAGGAATATTATTTATGTGTGCTAGCCTATCACTTACTATCAGGATTGGCCAAGTCAATTGGATTGGAGTAATTGAAATAGCTCAATATATTCCCATGAGTTATCTAGGGTATATACTGTGGAAGCGAACAAGTTTAAATAAAAATAGAATCGCTTAAATACAAATGTAAGAATCAAAATTCTAGAATTTTCATGGTCATACCCCTTGATTTTCGGATTCTATAAATTTTAGATCAGCCTACATGTGCGGCAAGGTAAAATGAAGTGTAGTTTAGTGTAAGAAAACTGATATCATTAATTTATTAAAATCAATCAACAATCTTATAAAGTCAATTCGTGTTCAATTACCAAATTTTCAAAAATATTGAAAATCATATTTCGTTAAACGATGTTGATAAAGAATATCTTCTTTCTTTGTTCAAGGTAAAGAACATTTTAAAGAAAGAGTATGTTCTGAAGCAGGGTCAAAATTGTAACAAAATTTACTTTGTAGAATTTGGCAGTTTAAGAGCCTTTAATTTAGATGATAAAGGCAAGGAATCTACCATCATGTTTGCCGTACAAGATTGGTGGATTACCGATATGAATTCTTTCATAAATAGGCAGCCAGCATCGGTTTCTATCATAGCACTTGAGAATAGCCAAGTAATAGCATTGGATTTTAATTTGCTTGAAGAATTATATCTACAATTGCCGAAATTTGAGCGGTTTTTCAGAATACTCTTTCAAAATGCATACATCAGGGAACAGCAAAGGGTACTCTATAATATATCATATACCACAGAAGAGAGATATTACCAATTTATCGAAAAATATCCTGCCATCTCTCAAAAAATAACACAAAAACAAATCGCTTCCTATCTTGGGGTTACTCCAGAGTTTTTAAGCTCCGTCAAAAAAAATAAGCGGTCTTAAACTATCTTATTTTTTTTGACTCATTAATTTGCGATCTTTCGAAAAATTAAAACAATGATGTTAATCTTGATTGCAGGACCTTACCGAAGCGGAACCAACAATGACCCAAAACTTATCAAGCTAAATATGGATAGACTGGAATCTGTTGCGCTTCCAATTTTTCGCAAAGGTCATATTCCGATGATTGGTGAATGGGTTGCAAATCCGCTGATAGAACTCGCGGGCTCGAAAACAGTTGGTGACGATATATTTAATGAAATTCAGTATCCAACAGCCCATAGATTATTGACCAAGTGTGATGCCATATTAAGAATTGAGGGCGATTCAAAAGGCGCAGACCAAGACGTGAAAATTGCCAAAGAATTGGGGCTAAAGGTTTTCTATGATTTGAAGGATATTCCAGATGTAAAAGCTGAAAGATGACAGCCATGTCGAGTTTGATTTTCGTATCTATATCCATTATTGAAAATCAAGATTGAATATTCATAAGGTCCGGCCGATTAATCCAATCAGCAATATTTTGACCATTAAACCTTTGTCTGGCTTTTCTCTGAATGATGGAATTTCAGTGTTTGATTCTATAGGAATAATAAATAAAAATAAGTTGATTTCACAAGCATCGAATGACCTTCATTTTGATTTCTCAGAATTTACAGCTGGATTGTATTTGATTAAAATTAGATCTAGAGATAAGGTTATGAATGAGTTGGTATCAAAATTATAATTTTTTCTTTTTTCCCTTTATAACTTTTCTTGAAATTATATTTCTATTGAAACTAAAAATCTTATAACTTCATCGCAAAACATTAATAAAAATGTTACCAGCTTTATTAATATTCGCATTTCCATTTTTTGATTTCATGAATAGTGACTTAGGCATTCAAGTCGCCTTATAATAGCCTAATTGCTTATCACGTATTATCATGAATCCGACCTATAACTACAAGATATATAATGTATAGCCATAAATATTCTTAACTCCTTATTTGAAAAATCTTCATTCACAAACTTTTTAATACTACCACCTATAAGTGATGGTGAGAAGCCAATTCTAGGGTTATAATACTGCATATATTCTTTTACAGCATTATTAGATTTCCCAAGATCCTGTAGAAACTTGTAATATTTTCCATCTGGGTTTAACGTTAAAAATCGGTCATTTTTAATATTAGTGTCTAACCATATTTCGCTTAAAAGATCGGTATTTACATTTTCAAGAATTTCATTGTACTCGCTTTTCGGAAATTCTATCGTCAAGCCTCCCGTCTTTTCAAAGGGTAAGAGAGAAGTCAGGTATTGATTATAACAATCTTCATTACTACAATTAAATTGAGATTTTAAGTAAGAATGATATTTCTGTTCAATAAACTCTAATTGTTTTATTTCTTCGGTAGAAAATGTTTCTTGTAAATTTTGGGCACTTTGATTTTTTGAAATATCACAAGCAATTACAATTAAAAAAAGAAGTGGGAAAAATAAGATTTTAGATTTCATGATGGTGTATTTTACAGGATATGCGGACCCAGCTTAGTTTGCACATTTTAGTATTAGTCTTTTTAAAATTTAAAAGGTAAACAAAATGTTGGAGACTCCATTGAATGCATTTGCTTTCTTGTGCTCAATGTTGCACCATTACTTTTTTTGAATATACCAAGCCTTCTTTAGTATACAGTCTTACAATATTAAATCCACTAGGAATGTTTTGAACATCCCAAGTATTCATTTCGATTTGCGACTTGTATAAAATTCTAAAACTCTATGATGATCCAACTACAAATAAAAATTCTATCATTATCTAATACTTGGGCACTCACAATGTAATCGCTGTATTCACTACTGGGATTCTCAGGTTGTCGCAAGTATAAATATCTGCCAATTGTTTAGTTATTGTTTTTTAATTAATACCCCGCAGCTTGACCATCCTTTCTACTTTCACTCGCGCCATAATAAACTTTATTTACTTCGTCCCACATAATGGCTTGGTATCCTCCATATCCACCAATATTGAATTGTACCTTATGTCCCTTTTTAGATAATTCGCGAATGACTTCGTAGTCAATGCCTGTTTCCAAATAAAGGATCCCACCGTCCGTCATGATGCTTCCTGTAGGTTGGGAAGATCCACCATGTTGCATCCGAGGTGCATCACCTGCTTCTTGCAAATTCATTTCGAAATCAATTAGATTAATCACAATTTGTGCATGTCCTTGTGGTTGCATAGCCCCACCCATCAACCCAAAACTCACCCACGGTTTTCCATCTTTAGTTATGAAGGCAGGAATGATCGTATGGAAGGGTCGCTTCCCCGGTTCATAAGCATTCATATGATTTGCGTCAAGCGCAAATAATTCTCCTCGATCTTGTAAAACAAATCCTAATCCTGGGGGCGTCATGCCCGAACCCATACCTCTATAGTTACTCTGTATCAATGATACCATATTACCGTCACCATCAGCAACTGTCAAATAAATAGTATCCCCATCTTCCAACTTACTTTCAGCGATACTTTTGGCTGCCTTTTGAGGATTGATTAATTTTCGACGTTCGTCTGCGTATGCTTTTGAGATCAATTCTTTCACGGGTACTTTTGCAAAATCCATATCAGCATAGTACTTGGCTCTATCTTCGAAGGCTAATTTCTTTGCTTCAGTAAAGGTGTGTATATATGCCTCACTGCCAAAACCCATCTCCGCGATATCGTAGTCTTCTAGTAGATTTAAAATTTGTAATGCGGCAATGCCTTGTCCATTGGGAGGGATTTCCCACACATCATATCCGCGGTAATTCGTTGAAACTGGATCAACCCATTCTGAAGTATGATCGGCCATATCTTCATAGGTGATAAATCCTCCTTGGTCTTTCATGTAACTTGCAATGGTACGAGCGATGTCTCCTTTGTAAAAAGCATCGCGTCCTCCTTCCACTAATTTTTTAAATGTATTAGCCAGCGCTGGGTTCTTAAATATCTCTCCTTTCACAGGCGCTTTCCCATTGGGTGCAAACACCTCTGCAAAGCCATCGAATTTAGAGAGAAACGGGACACTGCGGTTCATGTAGTACGCTACTAATTCTGTCACCGGAAAACCATTTTCTGAATAATCTATGGCGGGTTGTAGTATTTCAGCCATCGATAGCTTTCCATATTTTTCATGCAATTCAAACCATCCATCGACACATCCCGGAACTGAAACAGGTAAGGGTCCGTGAGATGGTATTTTAGTCATCTCATTTTCTACGAAGTAATCTAGTGACAATGATTTGGGTGATCGTCCGCTTGCATTCAATGCAGTTAATTCATTTTTATCCGCATCCCAAACGATTGCAAATAAATCTCCTCCCATTCCATTTCCTGTCGGTTCGACCAAGCCTAAAACCGCATTGGCTGCAATGGCTGCGTCGGTCGCACTGCCACCCTTCTTTAGGATATCCAAAGCTACTTGCGTAGCGAGAGGCTGTGATGTTGCCGCCATTCCATGTTGGGCTATTACTTCGGATCTTGTAGCAAAGGACTTTCCAGTGATACGGTCTTGTGCATTTATACTTAGAGTGGTTGCGAGTATTAATAGAAAGAGTATTATATTCTTTATTAGATTACAGTTCATAATTTATCTTTAATTTCATGTACACTTAATAGAGTTTTTGTCATTTTATCATATTGGACATCGTATCGTTTATTTAAATTTATTTGATTCAGAAAGTTAGAATTTGAGTAAAACTTGATTCGGTCTCCATTTATTGATCCTTCGAATTCTAATCTGTTGTTCTGTTCTGTATTTATTGAATCAACATATAGTAATCCATTCATTTTTTCTGCACTTGACAATACAGTTCTGATTTTACATTTGATTTGAAATTGAATCATAATTAAATACAATAGAATTGTAATCACACTTATTCCAATTGCAAATAGTAAAGCATTATTTGTGCTTGTAAATTTAAAAAGTCCAATGCCTCTATAAGTTGGGCCTATAAACGAAATTAAAAAAATACAGATAATTGCCAGGAAAGCATACCCCTTAGAGAAAGTGTATTTATTATTAGTTGTTTCTCGTATTTTGGCAATCTCCTCTTTTGAAAATATATTCATAGGCACTGGTATTTTTTTTATTTATTAGGACAAAATTTTTCACCACTTATATGCCATTCTGGGCAGAGGCCATCCTTGCACCAATCCATAGTTAAGATATTTTATAGCCAATCTCAATTTCTTTTATTTTGTTCTTTCTTTCAATTTCTTTTAAGATTTTCTTAATCCTTTCAATTCTATCTTCTTGTTTATTTATCCAGCTTGACTCATCAATTGGAGCTCCATTTAATTTCATAAGATTTCTTGGAGTAATGATTATTTTATTTTGTTCATTCTTTAGAATTTCAATATAAGATTCAATCAGCTCAATTGTTATTTGACTTGGATCTATCTTACTTATATTTGGATATCTTTCCCAATATGGAATTCGCAGATTTTCAATCTTTCTGCCTTCATTATTTTTGAAAGCATTTAGACCTTTCATTAATTCATCATCTTCAATATTAAACATTTCGTGATTAGGTTCTTTAGGTCTCGTAAATACACACATTAGCTGACCTAATCGGAAATCCGGGTTTGCTTTCCAAACATCTTCTATTTCTTTAATGATATTAGGAATTCTATTTATATCTCTCATCGTAATTTAATTGTCCATAACACAAAGTGTAGATGTTGTCTCTCTAAGCGAAACGAAGGAGATAAGATCATTCCATTCAATGGTATGTATAGGCTTTTCGTATTGTTCACATTGAAATGGTTCCATTGTCAAGAAATATCATGAAGAATTTTATCTAAGGACGACAAAATCACCTACAAAAAGTCTTGTGCCTATCCCATCACTTATCCTTGTTGAATATGAATAACTACTAGATTCTACTAAATTTCCTTCAAAGGTTCCATCCCATCCATAGGTCAAATCATTTGTAGGAAACTGTTCTGCTTGATATATGGGATTCCCGTTTCGATCAAAAATTTCCATTAATTCTACGATGAACTCGACATCTGGATTATCTGAAAATACCTTAGGGTAAAATATATTATTTTCTTCAACCGTAATATTGATAACATTTGGGAAGAAAAAATTGATAAAATTACTTGTCGCACCAAAGTCACCTACACCTAGGTCTTGTTTTTCACATCCAGTTGAACTCAGTACGAATAAAAGTAGAAGGGTAAAAAAAGGAGATATTTTCATCTCTGAAATTATTTTTATTTTTCAAATAATGAAGTCTTAAAACTGTGATACATCAGAGGGAGTCACTTCTTTATTGGTTGACCCAAAAATATATCCGACTGAAAGCTCCAAAGCGCCAAGGGTATTGTAATTCAATTTTGAAATTGTAAAGTCATATGAAAAGCCCAATTGGATGCCCTTTACCTGTAGGGAAAGCACTGTGATAATTGCATCAGAATGTATACGACCTGCTGAATCTTGGCCTGCCCTGTAAAAGATGCCTCCTTGAACATTCGAAATAAAAGAGGGTGATAAGATTCCAAGACTCGCCATAGTCCCAATGTTCAATTGAGCATGTATGCCTTGAGTTAAATACATAACACTTGGCAATAAAGAAAGTCGAGAAGACAGGGGCAACTCAGCTCCTGCATGTATCGAAGCCCTTATAGACATTGGCTGATCCGAATTGATCTGGAAAGACACGTTTGGTTTATTCATATGGAATGCGCTCATTCCTACAAAGAAACTTTTCCTTTCTCCAAATCTGCTCACCCAAACTAGACCACCATTTACATCAAGATATAGAAAATCTGGCCGACTTACATCAATGATACCACTATAATCGGGGTTCCCTAGCTCATCAACCATAGAAGGCCATCTCAAACTATTAAGATCTATTGATCTCTGAGCAATTCCTGATTGCAGCCCTCCAACGAGGGTGTGTGAGACAGCGCCTGATTTTGATATTGTTTTTGCATATGACAAACTGAGATTAACTTGCAAAGTACCAAAACGGGCTGATCCTGAAATATCTCTAAATCCAGAAACACCCACACCAATATAGTCACCAGATTTTAAATTCTTTCGACGATCATAGGATAATGCAAAGGTCTTATATGAATCAGTTTGGAGTATTTGCGGCCATTGATTTCTATAATTAGCAATAATTCTAGCCTTTCCATTTATCGAGCCCGTTAAAGCTGGATTAAGGTTGAGTGGTGAGGCGTTAAACTGAGAGAAATGTAGGTCCTGCCCATTCGCATAGAAAGAAAATATTAATCCTATCCCAAAGAAGACTGTTCTTAGGTGTTTCATAAATTGGTGGTTGTATTTTAGGCGCTAAAAAAACTTAACGTCCAAATGTTTTACATTTTGCTTTATAGTAAATATCTCTTATTGATTAGATTAGTTGCATTGGTTATTTTTTCTTTCTTGTACATAACTATTACCTTTTATTTACAAGCAACTACGTGACCTATAAATCTATTGTCTCTAATCGGTACGCTACGAATAGGCACTTCAAAGTAAGAAATTTATAATTATTCTTTGCTTCAATTTTTCATAAGAACTTAATACGGATAAGCTTTCGCAAATTTGTTTATTTACCAATCTACAAAAAGTCATTACAATGAAGCAAAATTTAGATTTTCAAATCAATCTTCAGTACTTCCACAACCCATTAAAACCCTCTGTCAAACCTTCTACAAAAGCCTTTTAGCTCCCTTAATTACAAAATATGAATTCCTAGATAAGCATCAAGAATTTTCTATCATCGCTTTTGCGGATATAGCAACTATCAATTTGATTTACATGCTTTCCGGCGGCAATTTGTTCAATGGTCTAAGATATTGATTTCGAAATATCAACAGGTAGTACTGGAGGCTTTACGCTATTTAGAATGAATTGCATATATACTTTTATCACCACCGTTGGAGTACAGTCTTTAAGCTGATAACATCCAATAAACTTTTTAGCCCCAGTCTTTAAAATACAAAATTTTTAATAGGGACTCCACTATAAATATATATAAAACCCTTCCCTGTCACCCTGAGTCTATGTCTGTCAATATACTTTTATCAGGATTTAATAAAAATCGCATACCTACGCCAATACAAGATCCAAAATCTGAACAGATAACTTTATTAACTTATCAAAACATTCATTTGACCTTGAGTCAATAAACTCTAGCATCAGAAATGAAGGTTGTCGTCTAATCTTAAAACAGAAATATTCTTTTTCGAAAATAAAGCTCCTTGATTGCAGCTTTTTTGAAGCTGATACCCTTTAGTATATATGAGCCATCTATGTGTCACTAGATCGTTTATAACATTAGCTAATAAAGAATGCCATTTTTTTAACTTGTCTAAATAGACCTGTTCTATCATATAAAAAAATTAAAATGAAAACAATAAAATTATTAACGCTGCTTATGCTTGTCACATTGGCTATGCAATCCTGCCGAAAGGATGGTGATATCGTTGATATCACGCCGAATGAGCCCGTAACAGAACTTGCCATTCAAGGATCGGTCATGGGTACAGTCATTGATGAAAATGGAGCCGCAATTGAAGGTGCCACAGTGACCTTTGGGAACCTTACAGAAAGTACAGATGAATATGGAGTATTCCAATTCAATAATCAGACAATGCTTGCGAGTGGCACCTATATTAAGGTGGAGAAGGAAGGATACTTCAAGGGGTCTAGAAAATTTTATCCAACGACAGGAGCAACAAGCAGAGTCAATGTTGAATTAATGACGATGGTGGAAGTCTCTGGTTTTATGAGTAGCACAGGAGATGAGGTGAAATTTGAGGGAGTAGAAATCAGCTTTGGAAATAATAACATTATGGCTGAGGATGGAACCGACTACAATGGTATTGTCAAGGTTTTTGCTAAATATCTAGACCCAACATTACTAGCTACCTTAGATCAGATGCCGGGTGATCTGACGGCAATGAATGCAGATGATGAAAGAGTTGGCCTTACTACCTATGGTATGATCGCGGTTGAGTTAAGGGATGACCTGGGGAACGAGCTACAAGTAAAAACTGGAATGACCGTAGATGTAGTTACACCTGTTCCTTCTGAATTATTGGCTTCTGCACCAGAGAGGATACCCATGTGGCATTTTGATGAGGAGCAGGGAACATGGGTAGAAGAAGGAGAAGCTATTTTAATCAATGGAAAATATGAAGCTAAATTGGGACACTTTTCATTTTGGAATTACGATGTTCCCAGCAATTTTATTCATTTGTCCGGTTCTGTTTTAAATAGAGGTATTCCTGTAGAAAATTTATTCATTAAAATTACAAATACAAGCAATGGGAGTGCTGGTTCTGGATACACAAACAGTGTCGGGGTTTTCGGGGGATACGTTCCTAATAATATCGAACTAATCATTGAAATTTATGATCCTTGTGGCACGATTATCTTTACAAGCACTTTAAGTCCATTCACTGAAGATGTTGTTCTTGATCCTTTCAATCTCACAGTGCTTGTAGATCAAGTGATAATATCTGGTTCAGTGACTGCTTGTGAAGCAACACTATCTAATTCAACTTATGTTGTTGTAGATCAAGCTGAAGTTACCTCCTTGGTATCTATTGATTCCAATAATGAATTTTCAGCCAATATTTTTTACTGTAATAATGGTGGAGAAGTTACTGTAGGCGCCATAGATCCAGTCAATGGAATTGCAAGTGCAAACAGTACTTATACGATTGATGGAGACGTAGATGCAGGAAATATAGAGCTTTGCGAAGAATATGTGAATCAGTATTTATACCTTGAATATGGAGATCAGATAGAAAACTTGGGAGGCAGTTCAAATGTAGATACTTCCCTACTTTTTTCAGTTTCATTAACCTTAGAACCAGTTGCAGGAGCACCAGATACCGAGCATTATGACATTATTGTATTGAATTGGTTGACCGCTGGTATTTATGAATTTAGGTTAACCTATCAAGAAGGTTCTCCGCTACAACCAGTGACTATTCCTGTTGTTTTTGGAGGCTTCGACGCTTCGGGAGATGTGATGGTACAGAAGGTTGAACAAGGTGGACAGGAATATATAAAGGCATCAGGAACACTAACGGAAATAAATATAACGGATTCCGATGTTTACGAATTTTCATATACTGAATTAATATTTCATACAGCGATCGAATTATAGATCCTTTTAGATAAAATTTGAATCTAGCAACAGTTATATCGCAACTAAAAAAAGGTAACCATGATACCTTTAAAGAACTGGTGTACAAGCACACACCAAAGCTTATGACTGTTGCTAGAATCTATACTCATAATTCGGAAGATGCAAAAGATGTATTGCAAGATGCTTTTATATCGATCTACCAAAGCATTGGACAATTTCATGGAAGTAGTGAAGGAGCCTTGTTGGCTTGGATGAAAAAAATAGTGATGAATGCAGGGCTATCCAAGTATAGAAGAATGAGATATACTAAAGAAAATGTCCCCTTAGATCTTGTCAGTGAAAAATCAGTTGAGCCAATGGCTTTGGCCAATTTTGACGAGAAAGAGTTAATGAAAGCTATTTATAAATTGCCATTAAAGTACAAGCAGGTTTTAGGTCTGTATGCGATTGAAGGATACTCCCATAAGGAGATTGCTGAGATGCTTAATATTCAAGTAAGTACCTCTAGATCTACATTTACTAGAGCAAAAGTATTACTTCAAAAATCTATAAAGCCAAATAAGATGGTTGTATAATGAAATTATTATGAAAGAAGATTTTAAAAATATAGTTAAAAATACGGTCGATAATTTTTCGGATGAAATTAATCCTAATCTGATTTGGGGTGGTATAGAAACTAAAATGGGTAAGAAGAATCAAGTATCTGGATTTTGGATATTTGGTGGATTGAGTCTGGTGGTAGCTTCTCTATTTTTTGCATGGATGTTTAATTATTCTGTCGGGAATTCTAGTGCTAATTTGGTAACTGATTCTAACAATAAAGAGGTGATCAATGTTGTACCTAAACAAGAAGTAGTCCAGGTGCAAAAGTCTGGATCAATAAAGTTGTCAGGAGATAAAATAAGTAATGACAGAGTAGAGGCAACAGCCATCAACGTGGAAGACAATGAAGCGGTGCATGATCAACCAATTGACTATAAGGAATCTAAAAATATTAATGTAGAAAAAGTTAACAACACGAAAAAGGGAATCATAGCAAATAAAAAAGTAGAAGTAACAAATATACAAATCGGTTCCAATGCTAAAAAAGAAGGCGATAAAACTAAAAATATAGCGACTGAAAATATTTCAAAAGAAACAACGACTACAAAGTTTATTGGTTCGACCCCAGAAAGGAATAGCCTATTGACGGAGCCTGAGCATCCATCTTTTAAAGCTGACGCAGCTTCAAATATTATAACTTTGGGTCCAACAGAGGATAGAGAAATGAGCGTACCTATTGATGTTGCAGAGATAAAAGATAGAAATCCTCAATTATTCTTCTTTCATAAAAGAGAGATTATTGTACCCGATGCTAAAGCCTTTAAATCTATAATTCCAAGGGTAGCTGCAGAGAATAAAATTCGTGTACTTTCTGGCATAGAAATATATGGTGGTATATTCTATGGTAGTAAAACAGTCAGAGGAATAGATCAATCTTATGCTACGGTAAGAAACGATTCAGAAAAATTGCTGGAACAATGGAGCACTGGCATCAGAGTTAATTTAATTAAATTAAAGGATTTTAAATTTCGATCTGGTGTACGTTTTTCAATGATTACAGATCGAGTGCTCAAGGCAAATGAATATCTAGATCAATCAAATTATTCCTATGTGACTTCAAGATTAGATGGAGATGCAATAGTCCAGATTGACAATTTAATTACAAGTGATTCAATTCCTTTTTCAGGCACCTATACTATAGAACAATATAATAGCCAGCGAATAATTTCTATTCCAATGGAGATAACGTTCGGTAAATCATTTAATAAAATTGATCTGGGCATTAGTTTTGGAGTAGATATCAATTATCAACTTAAAGATACTCATGTGATTTTAGATCAAAATGAAAAAGCTTCCTTGAATAGAGTTGGAGGTAAGTGGGTGAGTCCATCTCTCAGCGCTGGCTTAAGTGCTGGATATAAAATTAATGATACTTGGTCAATAATTTCCAGCGTGAATTTCAGGCAGGTATCATTATCGGATCATGAATCGATCAGTACGCAGACTTCTAGTTACAAGCTTTATGGATTAGAGCTAGGACTTCGAAAGAGTATTGTTAAATAATATTCTTTAACCTCAAAAATATTCTAGCTAATTTAAAAAATGACTGATTCAATCTCAGGTGCTCTATAATATAAACAAACTGATTCAATCCTATGGTAGACAAGTCGAGCAATAAGATCTTTTCTAGAATCTTATGAAATTGTCATCTAAATCATGCTTAGCAAAACGATAATTGATAAATATTATATTTAGCTTAAAATGACTCCCTAATATATGTACAGACTGCTATTCCCTACGTTATCACCGCAAAATCTAAGCGTGTGCAAATATGATTTTTAGTTCATATAGTAATTATAAATTTGCGAAAGCGGAAAATAGAAATTCTGAGATAATGAGTTTATCTTCTTAATTCAATCTATTACACATTCCTTCCACGTTGTCAAGGATAGGATCTGTTATGTTATATGGAATGTGCAAAAAGCGATGGTCTACCTGCGCAACCAATAAATTTCTGTCCATGTATCGACCATGGCAAAAACCACTCATCATACTTTCTTCCTCCATCATCACCCGTTGATTGAATAAAACATCTCCATAGTTGAACTAACTAAATAAATGTATTGTCTGGACCATAATTGCACCCAATGGTCATTAAAATTGAGTATCAGATAATACAAGCGAAATTATATGTATTCGCTAGGTTGAATTGTCAGCTAGGAAAGCAAGTTATAAGAATAATCTCTTTCACACATATAATGCATTTGCCTTGAGCATAACGAAAATCAAAGACAACAAAACAACAATAGTGTCGACATTCAAATCTTCAGCTATTGCCATGCTGTGGTGCCAAAATCTTTGATTATATTGAAATTACATTAAGACCTATCGCCATGAAAACACTCCAGAGAATCTCATTCATAGCCTTTGCAATTTTAGTTCTTTTACTTACAGATAACTCAGTCAGCGCTCAAGAACTAGAAAAAACAAAAGCCGACTCCTTATTACAAGGAATGCAATTTCGGAACATTGGTCCTTTTAGAGGTGGACGGAGTGTCGCAGCCTCAGGAGTGACGGGAGATCCGATGACCTATTACATGGGTACCTGTGGTGGTGGTGTTTGGAAAACAAGCGATGCAGGGCTGAGCTGGAAAAACATTTCTGATGGTTATTTCACCACTGGCTCCGTCGGTGCCATCGAAGTTGCTGAATCAGATCCCAACATTATATATGTTGGAATGGGTGAACATGCAATCAGAGGAGTCATGACCTCTCATGGAGATGGTGTTTACAAATCAATGGATGCTGGTAAAACATGGACGCATTTAGGTTTAAATAATTCACGCCATATTGCTGAAATTCAAATTCACCCGCAAGACCCAGACCTTGTTTATGTGGCTGTTCAGGGCGCAGCTTTTGGAGATAGTGAAGAACGAGGTGTTTATAAGTCATTTAATGGTGGATTGAATTGGCAGAAGGTATTATACGTTGATGAAACAACGGGCGCCTCTGACCTTAGCATGGATATGAATAATCCTAGAATTTTATATGCTTCAACTTGGGATCACAGAAGATATAACTGGCAAGTAAGAAGTGGTGGTCCAGGGTCTGCATTTTATAAATCAATAGATGGAGGAACAACCTGGGATAAATTAAAAGAAGGATTACCAGAGCATGTGGGCAAAACATCTATAGATGTATCACCCGCTAACTCAGAAGTAGTATATATAAATGTTGAGGCAGAAGGTGAAAAAGCTGGCGTGTATCGATCCAATGATGCGGGTAAAACTTGGAGTCAAACATCTAAGGACAGGATTACGGTTGCTCGGGCATGGTACTATATTGAAATATTTGCGGACCCCAAAAATGAAAATTTAGTCTATGTATTGAATGCACCCATGCTAAAATCTATTGATGGTGGAAGAAGCTTTAAACCAGTCAAAAATCCGCATGGGGACCAACATCATCTATGGATAAATCCGACCAATACCGATAATATTTTACTAGCCAATGATGGAGGAGCTTGTGTTACTTTCAATGGCGGAAAAACCTGGTCTTCTCAGCAAAATCAACCAACCGCACAATTCTATCGAGTCATCACAGACAATCAATTTCCCTACATGGTTTATGGTGGACAGCAAGATAATTCGACCGTAGCCATTGCTAGTCAAACAAACGGTAGCGGAATAGGCGCGAAGGATTGGTATCCGGTAGCTGGAGGAGAAAGTGCTTTCTTAGCCTTTGACCCCGATGATCCAAAGACCATTTTCGGGGGAAGTTATCAAGGGAATATTTCTGTTTATGACGAAAAAACCAAGACCAATAAAGACATCATGGCTCATCCGGTCGCTGGCTTAGGATGGCTTCCAAGTGAGATGAAATATCGATTCAATTGGAACGCCCCGATCGTTGCTTCACCGCAGGATCCTAACGTTATTTTTCATGGAGCCAACAAAGTTTTAAAAAGTACAGATCGCGGATTAAGCTGGTCTGAAATAAGTCCCGACCTTACAAGAAATGATACGACCAAGCATATTGTAGGTGGTGCTCCATATACCAACGAAGGAGCTGGAGGAGAAGTGTACAATACGATTAGCTATATGGAATGTTCTCCGCATGATGCAGCGGTGATTTGGGTGGGCAGCGATTGTGGTTTGGTACATGTGACCCAGGATGGAGGATCCAATTGGCAGAATGTAACACCAAAAGACTTGTCTGAAAGTTTAATTAATTCCATAGATGTCTCTGCGCATGATCCGGGACGTGTGATCATTGTTGCCACAAAATATAAGTTTAATGATTTTACACCACTGATTTATTCTACAACGAATTATGGTAAAACCTGGACTAAGATCACTCGTGGAATTGCCATGGAACATTGGGTGCGCGTCGTCAGAGAGGACGAACGAAAACCTGGTTTATTATATGCTGGAACGGAAGGCGGTTTGTATACTTCTGATGATTATGGTCAGCATTGGACACAGACACAATTCGGCTTGCCAATCTGCCCTATTTCCGATTTGACTTTTAGGAATAATGATTTGATTGTCTCTACCTTAGGTCGATCATTTTGGATTCTTGATGATCTCAGTGCCTTGCAACAAACGGAGGACCTCCTGAAAAAAGATGATCTTCAATTATTTACTCCAAGGATTAACTATAGATACGTGGGTGGAATTCGGACGGGAGGCGCTGGAACAAATCCAATGTCGGGTGCCATCTTGGATTATTTTCTTCCAGAAGAAATGGATAGTACAAAAATAAAACTAGAGATACTTGATCAACAGGGAGAAGTGGTGAGATCCTATAGCAGTATTGTGGATGAAGATTTTAAAAAGTATGATGGTGGTCCGCAAGAGGCCAAACTTCTAACGACAAAAAAAGGAATGAATCGAATCAATTGGGATTTGCGTAGAGCTACGCTGCCAGGTGTAGAAAAAGTATTCACGCTTGGAAGTTATGCCGGGAGTTTTGTAGCACCTGGCGAGTACACTTTGAGGTTTTCGGATAGTATCACAGTAATAGAAAAACCATTGACCATTAAAGCTGATCCACGGATGAACATTCCGCAAGCAGCTTATGATGAGCAGGCGGAAACTTTAGCAGATTTGGAGCGGACGGTAAAGGACATCAATGAGTCGGTGACCAGCTTTAGAGAAGTCAAAAAAAGGATAGCTTCGATCAATGAACAGTTAGCGGATATAGAAGAGACAGATTCTCTGCAAGTGCGTAGTCAATTGATTTTAGATAAAATAAATGTGTGGGAACAATCACTGATTCAACCCAAACAAAAGACCTTTCAAGATGTCATCAATTTCCCCAACAAACTTAATGCGGAAATCATGAATCTAATCAGTCGCATCAATGGCAATGATCCGAGACTAACCGCAGGAGCCAAAGATCGGAGAGATGAATTGATGGCGGAGTGGTCTGCTCTAAAAACAGAGATGAATAGAATAGTGAAGGATGATATAGGGGCTTTTAATCAGGAGTATAAAGAAGCGGGGATACCTGTATTGGTTGTTCCGAATGTGGGAGGGAAAGTTGGGAAGCCTTAGTTTAAACAGTTCCAATCAAAGTTAAAACTTATCATTTAAAGTAAACTTTTATTTCAATTTCCGAAAGGGGTGAGACTTGCGCTCGTGCCTAAATTTGCTGAGGAAGAAGAATTCAAATCCCCGGTACCTTTCACTGAGTTGTTAGCAGCAGAACAAATAAAACGAGGCTGCAAATTTCGGCGCAATGGCATTCACTAGTAAGATCGTCAGTGTCGCTTGTTGTACAGAATATTTTTTAACCAGCAACTTCGATTTTCTTTTGTGTGTTCATTAAAGCTGCATTTTTATACTTCTTATTTATTGGATTTTTGCGCACGACTATCAATGCCTAAAACGACTCCCCGATAAATATATAAAATCCAGTCCCTTCCTCTGTCACTGCAAAATCTAAGCGTGTCCAGATATCCTTTTTTGGAAATAACAGAAATCGTAAACCTGCTCCACCAGAGAATACAAAGTCTGAAATATTGAGATTTTCTTCTTGATTGAATACGGAACCCGCTCCTGCAAATATAGCCATGCCTATGCGGTCAGTGAAGTTGAATGGTAGGGGTAAAAAACGATATTCTATTTGCGCCGCCAATTGATTTCTGTCCCTATAGCGACCGTAGTAATAACCTCTCATTATACTTTCGCCGCCCATCAGCGCGAGTTGATTAAATGGAACATCACCAAAGTTAAATTGGCCAAGTAACTGCATCGCCAAGACATTATTTTTGCCCATGGGTCTGTAAACTCGAGTATCAGAAATCAGGGATGTGAACTTATGGGTACTTCCCCAGGCTGGATTGTAATGCAGGAAGGCGAGCTCTGAAAATAATCCCTTTCGGACATTCAGTACGTTATGTCTATTATCCTGAATCAATCCTAAACCTAGTCCAATGTTACTCGATCCTTCGTGCCCCAGAGGTAATTCGAAATTCGGATTCTGGGGATCGTCCAAGACAAAATCAGTTTCCGCCAAACGTTGATAATCAAATTCCAAACCTAGATAAAGATCATTTTTTAGATTTCTTAAGACACGTTCTTTGATTAGAATTTGATTGGCCTCTACCCTAGCTAGAAATTCTTTGGGCGTATCGTTTCCTATGCCATGATAAAATAAAGGGAAGCTTTGTATCCGTGCGCGACCTAGAAAAAACCAACGATTCTGATCTGAATAAATAGCATGGTCAAACCAAAACCCATATTGATTCTCTAAAGTAAAGAAGGTAAAGGCATTTATCTCACTCAAGCGATTCGTTGTATCTCGCTTAGCAAAATACACATACAATGCACTCAGACCAAACTCCCAACTCGTCTCTGGAGCAAAGGCAAGTGTAGGATACACTAAGAGTTGTGGCTGTGATAAATCACTCTTGTTATTGACCACACTATCAAAATATCGCTTGATAAAATTCTGAGCATTTATGTTATTTGTGAAGAGCAACAAACAGAACATCAGAATGCCTAGAAGTAAAGGTTTTTTGTTCATGTTAATTATCAATGAATTCTAATTCTACAATTACAATGTGGCATGAAATTAATAATGCATTCATCTTTCCACAAAAAAAAAGACTTAAATTTAAATCTCTTTCAATTTCTTTTAATGCACAATCAACTTTCGCGTTGATGTTTTTTCTCCTTGTTCAAATTTTAAATAATACATACCTGAACCAAAGTTACCCTTATTAAAAAGTAAGATCCACCCGTAATAACTTCAGTAAAAATTAGCTTCCCCTGACTATTCCTTTTCTACTGCTTAGGCGATTTGGTGTGGGCCCAAAAAGCTAGTTCCTCCTAGAATGAGTATTTTTAGTTTCTCAACTTCCGACTTTTCAGTTTTAATCAGTCCATGAGACTGTTCTTTACTTGTAGCTTTTATGATGGGTGTCAATCCTAAGGCTAAGCTTGTACCTAAAAACTTCCGTCTACTTTTTTTCATTTCAATCGCTTTAAAAGATTTTAAAAATTCATTTGCTTTAAGCACCAAACTTATTTATCGTCTTAGAAATAGGTTAATTAACAAAACACAATAGCAGGAGTATTTCTCAAACTGCTTCATAAGGTAAGAATTTTTTATAACTGCACTTTTTTTCGTGACGCACTTTTAAATAAAAATGTTTCATAATTTCTTCTAAAAAAAGACTTAAATAGACTTATAGAACATTTAAAATAAGGAGTTTTCGTCCCACGACGAGATTTTAATGGATACATTTATTTCATCTGTAACATTTAAAATTTTCCATTATGCAAAAAATTCTATTTAGTTTTTTCTTTGTGCTTGCATTTAATCAAGCTTTCGGTCAACTGGCCAATTATAATATTTCAGAATATTTATATCCTGATGTCTCACGCACAGTCTTCTCAATTTTACCAGACTTAAATTACGAAAACGATAAATTCTATTCAGATACAAAATCTTCTCGTTTAGACTTAAGCACTGGTGTCTATTTCAAGAAACTGCTTAATTCAAGAAAGAAGCAGACTGAAACAGCTTTTAGTCTCACTGGAATTTTCACTAGCATACTTGAAGATGAAGTAAAAAATAATTACTCTCAATTAGGCTATGCCGTATTCGTAAAGAACCGTTATTTCAGAAAAGAAAACAGGTATATTGAACTAGGTTTCAATTCTTGGGGTAGACAATCACTTGATTGGATCTCAAAAGAAAATAAGCAAGCTTATAACTACTCCTACCACACCGTTTCTCCACGATTAGGTTGGGGCAGAATTGAACTTGTTTCGGATAGCTGGCATGCATGGTCAATTTTAAGAGCACTTGAAAAGCAAGGCTATTTAAAAAGAGAATTGACAAATGAGGAGATCAATCAGTTTGCAGCAGAAATTTCAAGAATAAAGAACTTTAGAAACAGCGATGGCCGGCTGGAAGATATTATGGAGTACAAAGCACTTTTCAATTATATAGTTGACAATGAAATTATAGATACCAAACAAGTAGAATCTTTTGCCATTCTGAAGGATGCTTATGAATTTGAAGATTTCACGATTAGAAGAAGTGGAAATAGTTTTGAAATAGGGTTAAACCTCATCGGTCAATTTGAAAAAATTAATTTGGATCAATCAAGATATCAAGGGTACTTCCTTGGCATTGTGGCAGAATACGAAAGTCGAAAGGTTTTAAATAATATTTTTCAACTCGATCAAGTATACACATTTACTACAGGTTCTTGGAATATCAATCGATCGAACGAGACTACCTTCGATGACTTTTTATATACACAGTTTAATGCAGATTGGACCATTGGCTACTATCCTAGTCAAAGGACTAATTTAAATATTGGACCATTCTTTAACTATACTTTTATCGATGGATTTGGAGGTACTAATTTAAATACAGGCCTATCCATTAATGCAGCCTATTACTTCTCTCCAAAATTGCAGTTGTCACTTAGAGGTAGACTTAGAATGTATGGTAATAATGATATACAAGATGAATTCCTTGAAAATTATTTAAGCTCGGTAGATTTAAATGTATCTTATTTTATTCGATAATTTTTCAATTTCTGCATGAGCGCATAGCCTAGAAAGTATAATTGAGGCGCAGCGTATTTAGTTATCCTTTCCTGTTCTCTCAATAAAATAATAACCATTTACAGTTTCATCATCTGTTGGCATTTTATTGATCATTTGATATAGGATAACTTCATTGTTGGAGGTAAGCTCTGGAAACAAATATTCAATAGATTGATGTATTTCATTTTTTTCATTAAGCAATTGAAGGGAGTCTGATAATTGAATTTTGGTTAAAAAAGTAAACATGGGAGATATTCCTTCATCCGTATAGCGGGGTTGAAAATACAAAAGTTCTGGCTTAGTCTCTACCTCATCAAAGGCGATCGGGAACTGATAATTCGAACCCGCCGCTTCAGCGACTTTCTTGTAAAAAGCATTAAACTCTTCTTCCTGCTTGTAGCCAAATATTTCACTTTCAAGCATGGTCAACTGTAAGCAATACTGCATGGTGACCCAAGCGTCTAAATAGTTTTCTTCCTCATAAAATTTTGACGCTTTTTCATACAATTCTTCTGCATTCAACTGTTTATAAGAATATCTATTCCCATCCATAAAATCTAACTTCCATTCATCGTTATATTTTGTATAAATTGAGATTATCAACCATTGAAACGGTTCGGAATTTATTTTCCAGACGGACACAAATGCTTCCGCATTAGTGGGAGTAAAGGAAAGGTAATACCCATCATCATCCGCTGTCGAATTAGACACAATTGTTAATTCTTTAGGCGCTGAATTAATGATGTAATATTGATCCACAAGAGTGGTTCCAGCATCCTGTAGTAGGTTAGAATAATTATCTAAATAATCGCTAAAATTATTACCCGTTGGAAATGATCCAGCCAATATCTTTTTACAAGATTCATAATCCCGTTTCTTTACATTTGAAATAAATTCATTCTCTATCGAGCTAACTTTATTTAAAACTTCTTTATTTATTTCTTGATTGGAGAAAGAACCAGATGGTTGAGGCCCGCAAGAAAAGAGACAAAAGATCGATAGGTAGATTATTAATTTTTCCATTATGCTAATTCGTTTAAATATTCTGCCAATACAAAACCCATACTAAAACAAGCCTGCAGTAAATATCCGCCCGTCGGAGCGTACCAATCCACCATCTCACCGATTGCATAAGCATTCTGAATTTTTTTAAGTTGAAAATTTTCATCGATGGCTTCTATGGCAATTCCACCCGTGGTAGAAATCGCTTTATCAATTTCATCAGCTGCATTCACGGTGACCGGTACTGATTTTATGATAGCGGCTAAGCTATTACTATTCAGAAAAGTCTCCTTATCCGTCCACTGCTTCAAAACGCCGACAGACGCACGATCAAGGTTCAAAACTTCCTTGAGAATCTCCGTTGTTTTGGTAAGTTTGGTACTATTGAATTTGGCCTTAATTTGATCGACGGTCATGGTGGGTTTAAGGTCCAGGTAGACCGTTGCGCTGTCCTCCGACAACAAGGTCTTTTGAATTTTTTCACTCAGAGCATAGAGCGCATTCCCCTCTAGCCCAAATTTACTTATGGTCAATTCGCCCTTGGAATATTGCTTGTCGTAAATCATGGCTACATTTTTTAGCGGTTTTCCTTCATGCGTTGTGAGAAAGTTCTTATTCCATGAAACACTAAAGGCACAATTCGCTGCCCTGAATGGCTTTAACACTACCCCCTTCTCCTCAAAATATTTACTCCACAATCCATCCGATCCCGTCACCTTCCAACTCGCCCCTCCTAAAGCAAATACCACACGATCATAGGCCGCATCATCCGCTCCTTCAAAAGATAATTCCCCCTTATCGTTCCAGCCCGTCCATTCCGCCTCAAGGGCAAATTTTACCTCATTGGCTCGGACCGATTTTACCATCTTGTTGAGCACATCAATCGGCTTAAGCTTCGAATCTGGAAATACTCGACTACTCGAACCAACAAAACTTTTGACCCCATGATGCTCACACCAGCTCCGCAGATCTTCATTGGTGAACTGGGAAATAATTGAGGTCATAAATTCTTTAGGAACATAAGAAGAGCTCAGCTCTTTTAAGGGAGCGTTGTAAGTTAAATTCAATCCCCCTTCACCTGCTACCAAGAATTTTCTACCGACCGCTTTTTTCTTCTCATATAGCGTTACATCATACACATCTGTATCAATCTGAGCTGCAAGCATAAGTGCCGACGGCCCACCTCCAATAATTGCTAATTTCTTCATACGCATATTAGACCACGCTGTGGCCATTTGAATCAATTAAATTTATCTGAACCATTTTTTCATTTCTTTTTGCAAATCTTTTTCGGATACTTATATATTCCTCCTAAAATCATCTAAACCTTCTTCAACCTTACACATAAAAAAATAAAGCTTCTATCAATATATCAATCGAAAATGATTCTGGTAATTTTCCAGTTTTTCTCGTAATAAAGCTTTCGTTATAATCATCGACATTTTTATAAAAATAAGACAATCCAAATCGGAATACTGTGAGAGGTAATCTTCATTCTACCATTGTTTGATAACTGATCCTAGTTTGTTGTTCTCAAATATAAGGGAAACTCTTTCTAATGAAACGGTATCCGCAGTGAAGTCCATAAATTCAACAAATCTATGATCTTTTAATTCGCTTTGGATTTGTAGTTTGGTTAAGTCGGTATTGTTTATAAATTCCATCAACTGTAAGAGATCATTTTCCGTACTTAGATACCCATCTTTTTGATAACTCAAGGTCACCGCTTGATCAATAATTGTATACAAGGAAAAGGCAGTCACTAGGATCAAGGTTATCAAGCAACAAAAGAATGCTATTTTCCACTTGTTCATACGAGTTATTTTAATATCAAAAATCAAATCAATTTACAAAACCAACAATCCGATTTCTTTCAAGGCCTGCATTTGATCACCAAACCAAAAAAGAATAAATTCCTCAAAGCCCGCTTCTATATACTCTGCCTCGACATCTCTGTAGCGCAGCACAGGTACTGACTGCGGGCAGCATCGCTCAATAATATTAATCAGCCAAGCTGCTTCTGCCTCTGCACAAGAAATACTATACTGTTCTCGCTTCGTAGTGACGATTAAAGCAGAATCTTCTGTACTGTATTGTAAAGGCCCTCCCGTCCACAACAATTGATGCTCGCCCTTCTGGTCACGACCTGAGGCTTGACTCAGATAGCCTTCAATCAGATCTTCTTCAAGACTCGTCGCTGGCACCTCGTGCTCAAACCATTCCTGCAGATCAAAGTCCAAACAAGCACCATGCATGTAGTTGTACAAGGATTTTCTCAGGCCCTCAGAAAACTTATCATGCGCACCTCCTGTCGGATCAGCGTGTTGTAAATCATTGTTGGCAAAAGTACCTTTGGGTGTGAGGTTTTCAACCTTAAAGACGTTGGGTAACATCCCTACCGGGCTATGTGCCGTCATCGCAAATCTATGCCAAAAGGCAGATTGTAAAATTCCAGTCTCAAACATCTGACGGACTACTTCAAGTGAGTCTATGGTTTCTTGATCTGTCTGGGTGGGGAAGCCGTACATAAGGTAAGCGTGGACCATGACACCCGCCTCATTAAAATTGCGATTGACCACAGAAACCTGTTCAATGGTTACGCCCTTATCGATCAGTTTAAGGAGTCGATCCGAGGCCACTTCCAGTCCACCAGAAACAGCGATACAACCAGAGGCTGCCAGTAGACGACAAAGGTCGAGATGAAAACTTTTTTCAAAGCGGATGTTGGTCCACCAACTTACGACGAGCTTTCGTTTTAAAATTTCTTTCGCTACTGCTTTCATCAGAGCCGGTGGTGCTGCCTCATCAACAAAATGAAATCCTCGCTCGCCCGTCTGGTCAATCAAGGTTTCCATCCGATCTACAATGGTTGCCGCAGAAGAAGCTTCATAATTTTTAATGTAATCCAAAGACACATCGCAGAAAGTACATTTACCCCAATAACATCCATGTGCCATTGTCAATTTATTCCATCTGCCATCACTCCACAGACGATGCATGGGATTGGTTAATTGAATCACAGAGAGGTAACGTTTCAGAGGTAGATTTTCATAGTCTGGTGTACCTACTTTTTCTTGGGCTACGTCAGACATCAAACTGCCATTGCAATATTTTACGATTCCTTTATCCAGCAGAAAACATCGCTTCAAAAAATCTTGTTCGATCGTGCCTTCTAGGAATTGTAGGAGGGTCAGCAAAGGCGTTTCTCCATCGTCCAAAGTAATGAAATCTATAAATTCAAAAACCCTCGCATCAGAAAGTGATCTCAATTCAGTATTTGGGTAACCGCCGCCCATTGCAATTTTTATCTCTGGGTATTTCTTTTTAATGTACTGACCACATTTAAAGGCAGCAAACAGATTCCCAGGAAAAGGAACGGACAAGCAGACCAAGCTAGCTTGTGCGTTTTCAATTTCTCTTTCTAAAATGCCAAGCATCCTATCTGTAATGAAACTATTCGGTGCTTGTAACTCTACATAAATCTCATCGAAGCTAGATGCTGACATGCCCAGCCGCTCCGCATACCTACTGAAACCAAAATATGGATCAATAACTTCTACAATAAAATCACTGAGATCTTCTAGATACAAGGTAGAAATATGTCTCGCCTGATCTCTGATCCCCATCGTTCCGAAAGCCCACTCAAGGTCTTCCAATTGATCAAATTTTGAAGCTTCCGGAAGGAAATTACGTTCACAAATCAGATGTGCTAGCGTGGGATCTCGATCTTGCAAGAAGGCGATGACACTATCAATACTGCTGATATAATCATCACGTAATGCATAGATCCGTTTAGAATTAAAGGATGTTGATGTTAGTTGTTCTTCTTCTATCGAGAATAATTCTACTAAACCTTCCTTAGAAAATAATTGCAGGATTGTTTCAATCCCGAGATCAAGCTGATGACTTTTAATGTCTTTGGTATTCAGAAAACCCTTGATGTAGGCTGTGGCTGGATATGGAGTATTCAGCTGGGTAAATGGAGGTGTAATTAAAAGCAGTTTATGGTTCTTCATCTATACTAATCACCAAAGGTAATTATCAGGAAAGAAATCAGTTATTAATATAAGCTAAAACCGCGAGATTTTAAGAAGTCCATCCTTACTCACCAATGATTATCCAATAGATCTGTAGCATTCCTTTGTTCTAAATATGATGTTAACTAGGCTTCCACCACCTGAAATGGTAAGATTTAAACGCTGTCATTCAGTCCCTGAGACTTTCTTCTTACCAATTTAGTGATCCTAGACCTTATCTTCTATTAAGCTAATAAAAAACTTCGTACAGATATTTTTGAAAAGATAATTCGCTTATTGAAGTTTTTCAGATAAATGCATAACCGATAAATATTTTAAATTTAGAGCAGGTAAATAATCCAATATGTTACTATAAAATTGGTTTAAAATGCATGAATGTCAGTGTTTTCTACTAATGTGTGGGATGTAAAACTGTCACAGACCTCTTCGCTACTATCGCTGTGATAAATTGTGTTTAATAAATCGGATGTTAACGTAGCTACTTCCGATCCTAATGACTTGATTTAACACTAAAAAATTAAAATAATAATAAAGCACGACCATTAGAAATTTCCATAATATTGAGGAGTCCATCGAACTTAATCTTGCAAATGTTGCTTATCAAATAGAGTTACATTTAAAAGAATTAGGAATAGCAAAAACTAAAAACCCAGACAATGCTGAAGTGGATTCATTGATTACAATCTTTAATCACTACAATGAACATTTAATGGTTCCACCCACAAGTGGGATGATTCTTGGAATAAGAACATTTTAAACTTTCTACCTAAAATTCGTTGGCTTACATTTTTCGGAGCACTATATGTGAACTCAATAGGTTTAAATAAATTACAAAACTTAAATGAGGTTAAGTATAAAGGCTCTGATGTTCTAGCTATTGTCATAGAAAAATAGAGTGATTCGGAGGTTACCCTTTTGGATTTAGAGGAGGTAGAAAATCAGATTGGGTCGCAACAATTGATTTATAAAGGAAGGGTAACTGAAGATCTATATTATCCCTTCTGATTTCAAAATTATTTAATTTCACTTAAGGAAGAAAACCATAAACTATATCACTGATCATCAATTTGTTCTCGGTTCAATTTCACAGAACCAGCGCCTTTGAAAACTCCATCTCAAAAGCATTTAACTAACTTTAAGCATCAGTAAACACTTAACATGCGGAATCCACAAAAGGTAAAAGCCCATGTTCGTTTATAGAATCACCAACATTTTAATTTGTATAACAAGCGACGATGAAATCTTGCGCAATGGGTACGCTCCATTCACCATTCCGAGATGGGTTCTTTCGTTACTCTTGAGACTATGCCTTTATTAACCACTCAGAATTGGACTTGAATAACTAATTAGAAAAGATTAAGATTGAGGAATATTACCTATAGTTTTCAAATTGCCAGTAGAAATAAAAAGCCCAAGAATTAAATGTTATAAATGCATGAGGCCATCAAGCACTTGTATTTGTAAACATATAAGTCCTATAAATACGAAGTCTCGTTTTACTATACTAATGCACCCAAAGGAGTACAAAAAGAAAAGAACGGGACGGGACATATGACCAAGCTTCAACTGAAAATTCAGAAATTATAGTTGGTGTCGATTTCACAAATAATAATCGTGTAAATGAAATACTAGCCAAAGATAGCAGTAATTCTTATTTACTTTATCCCGGCAAAGATAATTTCAACTTGTCAATAAGAACAGCATCTGAGATGAATTCATTATTGGTCACAACCCTCACTTTTTTCTCCTTGATGGCACCCGGCCTTGTGCCCGCAAAATGCTTAAGCTAACTAAGAATTTACAAACACTCCAAAGAATAAGTTTTAATCATAGAATAAATCAAAATTTATTATCAAACAACAACCGGACTCTCTTTGTCCTAGTACTATAGAGTCAACATATGCGGTACTAAACATACTTAAAGAGACAACTTGGAACAATGTGATACCAAAGATTTTCTGCTCCCATTTGAGAAAATGATTGAGTACCAACTTGCATGCATTATAAATCCTGACAATAAAAGTTATCGTTCAGGGTCAAATAGAAAAATTACGCCTAAGAATAGGTACAAGATAAATCCGGAAAGAAGTATTATTTTTGAACAAGAAAATTAGAGTCTTTTTACTTGATGAATCGAAAAGAGAAAGGTCAAAGTTCAATCCTAGTGTACTGAATTCATAACCTAGAACTTTGCCTTAATTCATAGAAATATGAAACTATATTTGATTGGAGGATTAGGCGCAGTCTAAAGAGTTTTTCAAAATTTAAAGTTAGGTTTTCTGTTCAAAATATTCATTGGATACATCCACTAAGAAATTAAAATATTATCAATTACGCCACAAGATTTTCTCAGTAAATTGATGTGTAAAATGACTTTGGTATTTTGGGTGTCAGTTTTGGAGGTCTGGCATCATTAGAACTGGCGAAAATTTATATCCCAAATTTGGTTGTAATTATTTCCTCTGTTGAAACTTAAATTCAGCCACCCTCCATAATAAAGATCATCGGCAAAACTGGTATCCTCAATCTAATTCCAAATGCCATAATGAAGCCTCCAAAGTTCATCATGAATTATTTATTCAGTGCCTAGAATAAAGTTTTACTCAGCGAAATTATAAATGATACAGATCCAACATTTATTAAATGGGCTTTGCAAGCCGTGCTTCAAAGGAATAACAAAGCAAACGATGTTAAAACAATAAAGTTTCATGGAACAAAGGATAAATTAATCCCGTTAAAAGGTCTTGCTATGAGAATAGAAGGAGTAGGTCATTTTATGATTGTTGACAAGGCCAATGAGGTGAATATTAAAGTAAATCAGGAAGTAATAATCTTTGAAAAGCTGGATACGATAAGGTCTTGGAGGAAGACAAAAGATATATCTCCAAGTTAGTTATTCCTTGAAAGTCTTCAATCTTCTTATAGCAATCTGATTGTCTGAGAAAATTGCCCAGCTAAAGTCATAAACGTAATTGATCATTTTATTGCGCGTATTCAAATGATAGGATGTGAGATAGGTATAGTTGAAGTTTTTAGCATCGAGTAGATCTTTGCTTACTTTTGCATATACCTTTTTCTTACCTATTATTTCTAATAAAATAGATCTATTTCGATGTAGTATTTTGTCAATTTTAGAGGTTGCTACATCTGTTGTTCCTGCTAATAATTTGTGATACTTTGATTTACACCTAATTGTGCAGAATTTTTTATCACTTCTACCCTTAAACAATTTTTTACACAATTTACATTTCATGACTTTTAGAATTTAGCTTAAATAATTTGTAGGTATTAATTTAGGGCTTACCAATCATGTTACTTATTCGACTTAAGAGATATCACCAACGATGAATGTTATGATTCATTGTTGAGATACATTTGCGAAAGCAATCATTAAACAAGACTACAATTTGCTCTTCTGTTCTCCCCTTATATCAATCACCAAATTTCACACTACCAGTTCTTAACCGTTACTATCGGTTCTTATCGGTTATGCACAACTATCTTCAAGCATATATGAGAAAAATCTTGCCTTAGTAAACTGTTTCCAGATACATTGCGATGGTTTACAAGTTGTCATTCTTTGACATATTACCTAGGTCATCTAATGAAACCAAATAGTATAGCTTGACAAAACATTGATCATGAAGCATAAAACACTCATAATATTTAAATTAAGGCATCGGAATAAATCATGGATTGGTATTAAAAATTTTGTACCATTAAACTCATGGAACACGATCAAATCACTTTCTATTTCAACGTATTCAAAATCATATAAATGTTGGTATATACCTTATACAAAGGAGGCTTTCCGCACATTTAAGCAGTTAAAAATCTCTTATGTAAGTTTGTTTAAAACCGGAACCATCGGTCAGCTTTCGCCAAATGATGTCCCTACCGGTATAGGAGTTGAACCTCCGAATTCAGTAATTCCACCCAAAAGAAAGAAGAATAAGGATGCTGATATAATTGGTAAAACAACCAATGAAGAAATAAAAATAAGATGGTCAAACCAATTTTTTTATTTAAAAATGCCTTACAAAAAAGAGGATGTTGCCTATGTAAAATCATTGACTTCCAGCTATTGGGATTCCGATCAGGTACATTGGGTTATTAAGTCAACTATCATTAACACTAAGAGGCTACAGGAGTATTTTGGGTTATGGTCCGAAAAAGAATATGATAAACTAATTTTACTTCTATCCACTGCTGAGAAGCCCAAATTGGTTACATTTTTTATAAGTCCAGAATATCAAAAAAAATTACTCGTCAAGATAGAAGGTTTCGGTGCAAGTGTTTCAAGAATTAAAAAAGAGCCCGATCGAAAGTATGACAATTATTACAAAAAGTGGATTCTACCCTGGTCGAAAAAAACCTATGATCAACTCAAATTATATTACCATGAAATGGGATATAAAGTAATCGACCGGGTACCTCAAGCTGCCAAAGTATATGAAGCAGAGCTAAGAACGCACAAGGATAAACTTCAATACTTACATAATAAATATCCTAGCTGGTATCGCGGGAAGATTATTAACTTTAGCCAAATGATGGTCAGGCAAAGGTATAGTTGGAAAAGCATCACAACATACACGGGGAAGGTAGCACGATACATTGAGTTTTACAAGGGACAAGATATAGATGAGCTTACCGCAAATGAGGCCAATAACTATCTATCACATATTTCAAAAATGGAAATATCGAATAGTCTCTTAAACATCACCTTAAGTGCCATCAAACTGTACTATGAAAAAATCGTACATGATTCTACTTTTCGCTTGGATAGACTTGAGCGCCCCCGCAAGCATAGAAGCCTACCGACGATCTTGAGCATCAGAGAAGTTGATGCCATGCTTAAAAGTATCTCTAACCTAAAGCATTTAAGCCTACTTTATGTTATCTATGGAGGAGGACTGCGGCTGGCTGAGGTGCTTAATCTAAGGGTTCAAGACATATTATGGGATCGAAATCAAATTCACATCAGGTCTGGAAAAGGAAATAAAGACCGCATGGTGATGCTCAGTCAAACTTTAAAGGAATTGATGCATAGGTATTTCAATGATTATAAGCCTCAGTATTGGTTATTTGAAGGAGCGGATAAAAAATCAAGATATTCATCCAGCAGCGTTCAGAAAATGGTTAAAACAGCCGCTATTAAGGCCGGAATTACTAGAAAAGTTACGCCACATACATTAAGACATTGTTTTGCTACTCATCTTATGGATCATGGGACAGACACAAGATATATTCAAGAATTATTGGGTCATAAAGATATTCGTACTACCTTAATATACACACATGTCACGACGAGTAGCATAAAGCGTATAGAAAGTCCACTAGATAAGATAAGGAAGGAAGGGGATGGGTCTAAAAAGTGGAATGGTTGATAAAGGAAAGGTCGTGATATATGTTAGTTACCTTCCATAAAAGATTAAAAAATGGCAAATTATACAAGCTGCAAAATACATATTGAACAAGTGGATGGTAAGCTTGACTTAGAATTATTTGAGACTAAACTAAATATTCTAAAAGAAGAAAACAAAATTGGCCAAACTATTCAAGTCTATTGTTGCTCTGAAAAATCCAGTTTTGAAATCCGTTTCGGTTCAAAATGGTATGCATCAATGATTGAAGAAATATTCTTGCCAAGCAAATATAAAATTTGGGTTATAGGTTCTGATGAAGGTGGAGCAAGCGATTATGTGAAATATTACCCTTCCACAAATAGTAGTCTAAATGAATTTACTGAAAAAGCACTTTACAAATTTGATGAAATAGAACTTAGAGGAGACACTAATAAGATATTTGAAAATCTTAAAGAGATATTTGGCTGGGGAATTAATAATTCAAGAAGGTGGAATAGAGATGAATTTGTTAAAATTGAACTTAGTGGAATTTATAAATCAAATAATTATTTCAATCACGCCTATGATTCGAAAGTAATATTCAATTCGGTAGATTCTTTGCCATATGTAGATGATTTTAACGAAAGAACCGAGTTGTGGGAAATGATATGGGACGTAGATGGAATAGATTTTAGAAATACTTTTTATCAAGAAGTATTAAACTGTCCAAGTGGCAAAACTCAATTTGATTATCTTAAATCGATTAAATTTAAGTACAAAGGAGCAACTACAAATTTGTTTGAATGGAATGAAAATGGAGAAAGGAGCAACTGGGGACATAAAGCAATTAACAACTACTTCAATCTTGTAAACACGAAATACTTAATGCAACAAAATGAGTGAAAATCGAGTAGGCAAAGGGGACTCTCACCCCTAAGCCTCTCACAGAACCGTGCT